>ERZ778504.77-NODE-77-length-97901-cov-7.334229_pt1 | contig 97901 bp, 99 predicted proteins | sample MGYA00510046_ERZ778504 | MGnify/ENA primary metagenome ERZ778504 (study PRJEB29527, sample SAMN07138964) | mouse gut metagenome | material: feces | host: mouse | place: China:Nanjing | collected 2016-01-25 ...
GTTTGATCAGCTTTTAGCTTCAACCTGTGTATAATTATTTTGGGAGATTAAGATTAAATTTTTTGAGGAGATTGGTAAGATAAAATGACGCAAAAAATATCAAGGAAGTTAGCAATTGAGTTAGTCATTCAAATGCACGAAATTATAGTGGAACACATGAAATTGTGGAATTATTTTGATGACTATAAGAATATGCATATGGTTGATATAGAACAGAGAGAGTTAGAGCTGCAACTGGAGTATGTTGAAGTACAGCTTGAAGGTGTAAGCAATGGATATTTGTCACAATTTTTTCACACGATATTGGGGTGTGATGATATAGAAGTTTGTGGTGAAAGTGAAAAACGGTATACGTGTCCATGCTGTGGGTATAAAACTTTAGATGAGATTGGAGGATATGATATATGTCCATATTGTAAATGGGAAGATGATGGTACTATAGATATTAACATGAAAATGGCTATTAATCGTGGAAGTATTCAAGGCTATCGTGATAAAATTAAAAAAAATCCAAATAAATATTATATTGACAAATGGCTCCGATAAGTTTATCAACTTATTTAAGACATTATAATGGATATGATTATTGGGTAACAGCAAGAGGAACTATTTTGAAAGAAGAATGGTTCCTTTTGTTGTTATCGTGGAAACCTGACTGAGGAAAGGCATGGGGAATAGGTATTAAGGAGCTATGCCTATAGTGCGGTAAGCTGCATGATTTCGGGTAAAAACCTTGTAAGCAATACAAAATCGGAATATACTTATCGCTTTACGACGTATGATTATGACGCCGTACTGGGTAAGCACTTTGCCCATGCGAGAATGTACGACCCGTCACAGGGAAGGATGCTCGGCCCTGACCCGGTGAAGAGGGGGCTGAACGGATATGCGTACTGCGACAACGCCCCTGTAAACCGGACCGACCCGACAGGCGAGGTGGCAAATATCCTCCTTGGAGGCATCGCGGGCGGAATCATCGGAGGCGCGTTCGGATTCGCAGGCTCGGCGCTGTCACAGATAGCAGCAGGAAACGGCTTCAGTGCGAGGAAAGCATGGGGAGCGGCGGCAAACGGCGCAATCGTGGGAGCGGCAAGGGGCGCGCTCGTCGGCTCCGGGGCAGGAATCCCGCTGGCGTTCGGCGTGGACTTTGCGGCAGGAATGGCAGGAAGCCTTGCGGAGCAGAAGATAGCAGGCGGACGCTTATCGCCTGTACGCGCGGCAGTCGACGGTGCATTCAATGCAGCAGGCGGCAGACTGTACGGAACAAGCCCGCTGCGGAACGCGAAGGACGCCTTTATGAGGGGCGCACTTGAAGGCGCACTCAAGGGCGGAGCCTATAATATCGCCGACGTGCCTGACAATAAGCTGTGGAATGTCTACAGTTCAGGAAACAGATGGAACCCAGAAGCCATGGAATAAGCATAACCAGACTTCAATTCTGAAACGAACAACCTTTAAGTTTGGGGTTAATAGGAATCTAAAGAATTGAAATTATGAGCTTGCCGGATTGCTTCAAACTTAGGGAAAAATTTGCTGATACAAAGTGTAGAGAGGAAAGGTGTAATGAAAAAAGAGAAAAAATATAATAGATGGTTAATAGAGGTGGCATCTAAAATTGCGGGTAAAGAATGTAAAATAGAACAAATAATGTGTCCGCAATGTAATAAACAATGTATTGACTATTTGTATATAGGCGATAAAAAGACAAGAATTGGATATTTGCAAGTCTGGTGTAATAATTGCCTAAATGGTATTTATATTAGTAGGGCAGCAGTACCAGATGGGTTAAAAATGATTTCATTTGAAGATGCTATTGAAGATACTATTGGTCTTAATAGTATTATACCTCATTATCATGAGATTACACCGGATAAGTAAAGTAGTGATTAATATTAAATACTTAAAGGACAGAATGCGGGAACCTGACAGGGGAAAGGTATGGGGGAGCGGCAGTAACAGCAATGGAAATGTATAGAAGAAAGGAAGATAAAAAGTCATAATTTCAGTCTTTCTGTATCATGGAAGCGCCCATGATACAAAAAAATTGAAATTATGACTTTTTTTGTGCCGTTTTACCGATGAAACAGGAATAAATATAAGAGGGAAATTAAAGCGTTTACATTTTAGGCATGGAATGCCTCCTTAACAGCAAAAGGAGGTATTTAAAATGTTAGACCGTTTTATACAAAGAGCACAGGAGGACAGTGAGGAGGACATGCTCTGCCTGATTGAAAAGTTTCAGCCGCTGATGGTCAAATATGCAAGAAAACTCGATTATGAGGATGCATATAATGACATAGTCCTGTATTTTATCAGGCTTATCAAGTCCATCAATCTAAAAAATCTGACAGATACATCAGACAGGGTGATTGTCTCATACATTAACAGGAGTATCACCAACTTCTATAATAAAAAAATTCCCAAATTAATTTCAAGACCGAGAGAGATAATGATGTCCGAGCTTACAGAGGAACAGCAATATTACATAGAGGTAGCAACTGCCCGAGAGGATGAGACGGATATTGTGAGTGAATTTGGACTTGAACATATGCTGACAGCAGGGGAACAACAGCTAATTTACGAGGTATATGTAGAAGGACATTCAGTAGCGGATTTGGCAAAAAAACAGAATCGGACGAGGCAGGCAGTAAATCAGCAGCGAATTAGGGCTATCAATAAAATAAAGAATTGTTTATAATGGAAGAAAAAATGAAAAATTTTTTTGAATGTAACTATATAATCAAAATATACATAGGGTTTATTACCATTTAATGGAAATTTCTTTAAAATTTAACCATGTAGTCAGAGTAAACGAAAGAAAGGAAAAAACGATGGACTATTGTGATTTGGGAAAAAGACTGAGAAACGAGCGGAGAAAGAAAAAAATATCGCAGGAACAGCTGGCAGAGATGGCAGATTGTTCTGTTGCGCATATTTCCCATATAGAGACAGGAAACACAATTCCAAGCCTGGAGATACTGATTCGAATTATCAACCAATTGGAAATATCGAGTGATGCGATACTGTCTGACTATGTTGACAAGGCTGACCATATATACAGGAAGGAACTGAGCGAGCTTCTCGAGAACTGCTCAGAAAAAGAAGTGAAGTTTATCGTGGAAATGGCAAAAGAAAATATACGGGTCTTTCGAAAATACGGAATGAAAAAATAAACAATAAAGGAAATACAAATGAGTAAAAACGAATTATTTCAGAAATTATATGACCAGACTTTTACAGGACTGAGGCGGTTTGTGCAGTACAGAAGCCGGAATCTGCATATGGTGGATGATATTTTGCAGGAAATTTATCTTGAAGTTTTCCGCCACATTGATGAGCTGGCACTGCACGAAAACCAGGTTGGCTGGATTTATAAAACGGCAGAGTTCAAGATAAAGAAAATGAACGAGCTGTATGACCGGAATGCTGCAAGGGAGCTTACTGATATCGGTTTCGAGGAGCCAATGGCAGAAAATAATACGGAGAATATTTTCAAGCTGGATGCGTACAGGGGAATTTTAAAGGAAGATGAGTTTGCACTTGTGATGAAAAAGTATGCAGAAGGATATTCTTATAAAGAAATTGGCGAAATGACGGGCAGCACGGAGTCTGGAAGCAAGATGAAAATTATGAGACTGATACAAAAGTTAAGGAAATGTATCAGGAATAATGTGTTGATGATGGTGAGCTTAGTGATAGGCTTTTTTTAATGGGAATAAAAATTGTTACTTTTTGCAAAGATACAGGAATTAATATATGAAGGAGGTACAAATGGAGTCAATGAACAGTGCTCCCAGCGAAATGAACCATAAAGGAGATGATATGAAACTAAAAGAGGAATTACAGACAGAGCTTGAAAGGGAACTTGAAAAATCCCCGGATGAAATGGATACCGGGAAGATAGATTCCATACTTGGGCTTTTGAATCACTTAGGGGAATGTGTGCCCGCAGAAACGCAGATGTCCAAAGAACAGTTTGCTGAAAAGTATTTGAAAGGCGTTATTAAGAAAAAGAAAAATCAGATAGAGCTAAATTTATACAATGCCAAAGAATTAAATCATGGCAAAAAGGACCGGACTTGATTGTTTGGTCCTTTTTACTTTATAGGAAATTGCGACAACATAGACCATTTAAACAAAAAGCGAAGCTCTTTGCCAGATGAGCGCGCTGGCGCTCATCTTTTTTGCTGTTTACAATAATTTCCATTAGTCCTTTTTAATAATAGACAGGACAAACAGAAAGGATGGTGGGAACATGGATGGTATGGAAATTGCGGTTAAGCTGGAAGCACATGAACATGACATTGAGTCGCTCAGGCACAGGACAAAGGATTTAGAACAGCTTGCAATATCCGTAAACAGGATAACTGTAAGCATGGAAAGTCTTGCGGCAGAGAGCGCACAGCAGAGAAAACGTCTGGAAATGCTTGAAAAGGTTCCGCTTGAGACAGTGAAGCTGTTGAAAACAACAATTATCACTGCAATAGTCAGCGGGGCAGTAGGCGCAATATTGTCGGCAGTTATGTCGGCTACATGAGAAGGAGATGACAGATATGTGTAACATGAATATCAGGAACTGGTGCAGGGCCGCAGGCGTGAGGGCATTGAAAACAATGGCGCAGGCTGCTGTGGCAATGATTGGGACAGCTGCGGTGCTGAGCAGTGTTGACTGGAACCTGGTGGTATCATCATCGGTACTGTCAGGGATTCTTTCACTGCTTACATCGATTGCGGGTCTGCCGGAATTGAAAGAGAGCGAGGAGGGGAAGTAGAATGGTAGTCGGAATAAACTGCGGTCACACAATAGCAGGAGCCGGGTGTGGCGCAAGCGGCATTATCAATGAATCAGAGCATACAAGAAGGGTAGGATATGCACTGGCAGAAATTTTAAAAAGCAGTGGGATAACAGTGGTAGACTGTACTGTGGACAGGGCGGCATCACAGGAGGAATATCTGAAATCGGTTGTGGATGCTGCGAACAACAGGATGCTGGACTGGTTTGTCAGCATTCACTTTAACGCGTCTGCCGGACATCAGGCAAAAGGAGTCGAGGTGTATACCTATAAGGGCAGGAAATATCAGGACGCGTTGGCTATCTGCGAAAATATTTCAAGATTTGGCTTTGAGAACAGAGGGGTCAGGGAGGGAAGCGGCCTTTATGTGATTCGCAGGACAAAGGCAAAAGCAGTTTTGGTTGAAGTATGCTTCTGTGACAACAGGGAGGATGTCCGGAATTATCAGCAGATAGGAGGAGAGTCGGCAATTGCGGAAGCGATTTTTGCGGGACTGCTGGACAGGGCTGAAAACGATGGTATCCCTTTTGACGAATATGTCGGGGCGATAGCGGTGCGGGACTGGCAAAAGAGGAAGATTATGCTTCCTTCCGTAGTGGTCGCACAGGCAGTGAAAGAATCCGGCTGGGGAACATCGGAGCTTGCCCGGAGGGCGAAAGCGCTTTTTGGGATAAAACAGAACGGATGGACAGGGAAAACATATATAAAAACCGCGGCAGAACAGAAAAAGGACGGAAGCATCTATAAAGTAGAAAATACAGTCTGGAGGGCGTATGACAACTGGGAACAATCCATCATAGACCACAATGATTATATAGCATCCCGCAGCACTGATGGCGGAAGGACGCTGCGGTACGCTGAAATCATAGGGAGCGGGGATTATAAGAAAGTATGCAGGGGATTACAGCACTGTGGATATGCAACATCCATAAATTATGCGGAGTCGCTGATTCATGATTACATAGAAAGATATCATTTTGACAGATTTGACAAAACCTGAATCCTCCAATGGATATTGACTTGAGTGCCATGTAAAATTATAATGATAAGCATAAGGACAGACAACTTGACATGCGAACAAAAGTTTGGTATACTTGGATAAATAAAGCTATGAATGGTTTTTGGATGCATTCACCATACATACTATTTTGCTGCGGGAAATATAATGACATTGGAGGTGTGGAAGATGATAGAAATTATGGATGCTGCCCATTATTTTGTGTATTTGTCATATCATGTAAAAGGGGGATCCTTAACGCCGTTAAAATTGCAGAAATTATTATATCTTTCACAGGGATGGAGTTATGTGTGGGATGACTGCCCGCTTTTTCGGGATGAGTTCGCAGCCTGGCAGTATGGACCGGTAAATGTGGAGGTTTATGATTATTTTAAGAGATATGGGAGAATGGAAATTCCTGAACATGAGGGAAAATGTGTTCGGTTTCGAAATGTTGATGCCAAGGAGACACTGGATGCGGTATGGGAAAGGTATTGTACAAGCAGTGCGTTTGAATTGGTGGAGCTTACACATGAACAGGAGCCATGGCAGATTGCATACTACAATAACGAACCAATTTCCAATAGTGACATAAGGACATATTTTCAGGCGACGTATCACAATTAATTATTTTTAAAGGAGAAGCTATGGGCATCAGGCTGGACAGTATAATTGTTGAAAATTTTAAATCATATGGAGAAAGGACACAAATCCCTGTCTCAGGGCTGAGTGTTCTGATGGGCGCAAACAGCAGTGGTAAAAGTACGGCATTACAGACGTTGTTGGCAGTCAAGCAGACAATAGAATGCAATAGCCCGGATATTGATTTATTATTATCTGGAAAATATACGATGCTTGGAAATTTTGAGGATGCGATTCATAATGCAGAAAAAGGATGCTTTGCATTCGGAATGTCGGTGGCAGGGGAACAGAACAGGGAAAATTATGATGGAAATGACTGTGTTGAAGTGACATGGAAGTTTTCTGAATCAGCCGAGAAGAATTGCAGACTGGAATATATTATCCTGAAAGTTCAAAATGAAACGGTAAAATTAGTTTATTCAGACCATCACATATTCCAGATTCAGGTGAATGGGCGCAAGACAGCTTTGGCAGTCGGGATCAATAATCTGCTTGCCAAAAAGTTCTATATAAAATACAACAAGGAATTGAATGATATTTTTTACGATTTTTTGTTTGCCTTGAACAAGTGGGTATTTCCCCAGAAGAAACGAAGTTTTTTTGAGAAGGGGGAGATGGTATCCGTATCGACAGTTAGAAAGTTTTACTTAGATTTGGTAAGTGGTATATATGCTCATGGCGTCAAGCTGGATTCGGCTGACAGGCAGCAGAGAAATAAGGAACTGGCACACCGGGTGAAAACGGATATAGAGAGGTTTGCCCAGTATCAATTTGAATATGCGCTTAACTTTGGCAGCGCGCCTGTTATTTTTGAGGAAAATATCTTACTCCAGCATATTACCACACATGAAGATATAGATGGGCTCGAAGCAATTTTGCAGCAGTATGAGAAGCTTCTGGATGAGATAGCAGAAAATAATTTGTATCGTGAACAGGATTGTGTCCAGGAGTATAGGATAGAGTCCCTTTACAGGCTGGGAGGCGGGGGAAAAAATCAAAACGCAGAGTGCGACCTGATTTCTGATTTGTTTCGGTTGTACAGGGAGATGATTGATGGAATCATCAATAAGGTTTTTTATGTCGGACCAATCAGGGAAAAGCCCCAGGGACTGTACAATGTCGGATTTGAGTCAATACCAAAATATGTAGGGGCTACAGGTGCATATTTTGCGTCTGTATTGCTGAGAGAAAATAAGGAAAAGGAATATATATTGCCAAATGGCGGATATGAGGAAATGAGCCTGCTGGATGCGTTGGACGAGTGGGCAGCACACCTGAATGTAGCAAGCGAAATAAAGGTAGAGAAAACAAATTCGTTTGGATTTAGCGTTTCGGTATTAAATACACAGCGGAAGAAGTCGGACATTATGAATGTTGGAATTGGAACGAGCCAGGTATTGCCTGTCTTAATCACAGGTTTACTTTCTGAGCGGGGAGAATACCTCCTTTTTGAGCAGCCAGAGCTGCATTTGCATCCATACTCTCAAAGCCGGTTAGCTGATTTTTTTGTGGAATTGGTAAAGCGAGGGCGTAAGGTTATTGTGGAAACCCATAGTGAGTATTTTGTTTTGCGGATGCGGTACCAGGTCTTGATGGAACGGATTGATTCAGATGATATTGTGATAAATTTCTTCCAGAATAAGGGTGGAACCCGGTTAAGCCATGGGACTTTGACCGGATATGGCAACTTACAATACCCAGAGGACTTTTATGATGAAACCCAGAGACTTCTTGATGACCTGATGCATGCGGCACTGATGAAGAGGGAGCGAAATGAACGTACTGATAGATCCTAAAATGTTTGCATTAAAAAGTGAAAAGGATATTAAGGATAATATTGATTTTTTTGACCAGTTGATAGCATTAAGTAATTCTGGTGAAATATCAGTGTGTTTATACAAAGAAATAATAGAAGGCATACTGCATCGTGAAATATGTCCATTTCCAATTAAAATTAGTGAAATAAAGGATACTGCTTTGAGGGAAACCATTTTAATCTTAAATGCTTCATTTGTTAAGGCTGTAATGAATCATTATATAGAGCTGGACATAGACCATTGCTGTGGAGAACAGGAATTTATTACGGATAGAGAAGAGCTTGCTGCACAGGACGACTATTTTGCATTGTTTAGTATGCTGATTGTTCCCTGCTATTTGCCTATTGCAATAGAAGACAAGGTACTGACTGGAAAAAGCAGGGAGGGGCTGCAGGCTGGTGAAGAGATTAAAATTCTATGTAGCTGCGGGGCAAAGAGATTTGAACGCACATATCAATGGAAAGAGCCTTTTCAGCTCTTATCTGCTCAGCAAAGGGCTTTGACGGAACTGAAAAAGGTAATTTGTCAGAATATCATTTCTTTTTGTGAGAATCCGGAAACAATTAAAGGTGACCATCATAATCGTATACAGCCAGAAGACTTTAAAAACTTTAAAGAACTGTGTGCCAAAAATAAAAGGGTCTTGTCACTTTTGAGATACTTTGGACTTTACAAAATATATTTTGAAAATTTTTCTATTGATACATCCTGTGAGGTTGGAACGATAAAAATTTGTTCAGTCAGGGAAGGAGAAAATTCAGAAATTATCACGGGATGGCTGTATGGGTGTCTGGATTTCAGGATATTAGTTGAGTTGTATTTTCCATGTGGTGTGGGATATCATTTGAATGTATATACAGAGGGGGAACTGTCGCGGATGAAAGTGGAGCAGCTTAAAACAGAGCTGGGGTTATAAAAGCACGGTGAGTAGTGAAGATAAATCTTCGCTACTCGATTCAGAGGAACGCCAAAATCCGCTCCGCAATAAATACCGCCGCGCAGGCTGCAAGGGCGACGACGAGCAGACCTTTTCCTTTGTATGCCGCAATGACAGCAGTGATTAATCCCACGAGCGCCGAGTAAATGCTTGCAGTGGAATGCAGGATTGCTGGAAAGGTCATCGCGGCAAGGCATGCATATGGTACATAATACAGAAAGGATTTGATATAATTGCTGGTAATTTCTTTTTTGGACAAGGCAAGGGGGAGCATACGAATCAGGTAAGTCACGCCTGCCATGACAAGGATATAGAGATAAACGTTGTGTGCCATATTAATCGTCTCCTTTGCTTTCTTCTTCTGGAATTGGTTTCAGCCATGCGGCAATGCCTGCGACGGCGACCGTCGTGATAATGATGACAAAGCCCGAGGAGACTTTGCTGAGCACTGGGAGGACAGAGAACAAAAAGCTCACGCCCATGGCAGTCAGGATAACGGTCAAAATTGCTCTGTTTTGTCTCGCTGGCGGAATAATGATGGCGAGAAACATTCCATAGATGGCGATGCCCAGGGCACTGATGACAAAGGCGGGCAGGATATTTCCCGATATCGCGCCTGCAAGTGTCCCCAGAACCCACCCGGGGACGGCGACGCTTGTAATGCCATAGTGGTAGGCAGGCTTCAGGGAGCCGCCCAGGCTTGCATCCAGCGCGAAGATTTCATCTGTCACACTGTAAGCCATAAGGTATCTGTGCCAGCTTGGTGTGGAGCGGTCCAGCTTCTGGGCGAGGGAAAATGACATCAGGCAGTAGCGCAGGTTGATGACCAGCTGTGTCAGGGCAATCTCAATATAGGTGCCGCCTGCGGCGATGATGCCAAGTCCTGAGAACTGTCCTGCGGAGGTTACGTTAGTCAGCGATATCAGGACTGCCTGAAAGATGCTTAATCCTTTGGTGACAGCTTCCATTCCAAATGCAAAGGAAACGGCAAAGTAACCCAGCCCAACGGCAACCCCATGGCGCAGCCCCCTATTGTAATCTTTTGTTTTCAAGAGCATATCCTCATTTCTGAATTTTATATCAGGGCGGCCTGCTGAATAACTTGCTTCATAATATACAACAGACGATGCCCTAAAATATACTACCACTTTAGGCTAAAAATAGCAAAGAAATTTTAAAAGGAGGCAGACTCCGCATGCATTTTGTTGACGCAAAGGGCATTTTGTCCGCAAAGAACGGCATGAACTTATACAGGGGGTGCACACACGGCTGCATTTACTGTGACAGCAGGAGTAACTGTTATGGCTTTACACATGACTTTGAGGACATTGAAGTCAAGCAGAATGCGCCAGAGCTTTTAGAGAAGGCGCTGCGCGCCAAGCGCAAAAAGTGCATGATTGGTACGGGGGCGATGTGTGATCCATATATGCACTGTGAGGAGACGTTAAAGCTTACGAGAAGATGCCTCGAAATCATTGATTTATATGAATATGGTGTGGCAATCCAGACAAAATCAGACCGGATTCTGCGTGATTTGGATGTGCTCGAGCGCATTAACAGAAAAGCAAAATGTGTTGTGCAGATGACACTGACAACGTATGACGAAACGCTGTGTAAAATACTCGAGCCGAATGTGTGCACGACTAAGGAGCGTGTTAAAGCCCTGAAGGTGCTTCATGAGCACAATATTCCGACTGTCGTGTGGCTGTCGCCAATCCTTCCGTTTATCAATGACACGAGGGAAAACATTGAGGGCATTTTGTCATACTGTATCCAGGCAAAGGTGTATGGAATCATTTGCTTTGGCATGGGTGTGACACTGCGTGACGGTGACAGGGAGTATTTTTATGCGGCGCTGGACAGGCATTTCCCCGGATTGAAAGAGCGGTACCGCAAAAAATACGGACATGCGTATGAACTGCCAAGCGACCGCGACCGGGAGCTGATGGCGCTGTTTCGGGAAACGTGCGGACACAATGGCATCGTGCATGATGTGGATGCCTGTTTTCGCTATTTGCAGGAGTTTCCACAAAAGTATCAGCAGCTGTGCCTGATTGATACCGGCGGTCAAAAAGACTGACCGTTTTGTATCAAGTTATGAAAAGCTTATTTGTACCAATAGATGGAGAACGATAGTATGCTACATATAGCAATCTGTGATGATGAAAAAGAGTTTGTCACATATTTAACGGAACTGGTAAACCGGTACGCCGCGGAGACGGGCGAGGAAATCAAGGTGAGCGCGTTCTATGACGGCATGGAGCTGACAACGCATTATGACACGACAATCGACTTGATTTTCCTTGATATCCAGATGAAGATGGTGAATGGCCTGCGCACGGCGGAGCGAATCCGGCAGATGGATGAAAAGGTGGGAATTATTTTTTTGACGACCCTCACGCAGTGTGCGCTGGAGGGCTACAAGTATCAGGCGGCAAATTACATTATCAACCGCAATCTGCTTTTGCACACGGAGCAGGAGAACATTATCTGCTACAGGAGCATGAAGGAATTGGAGCAGGAGCTGGCACCGCATGGATTTGTGCGCTGCCATACCAGTTACATCGTGAATTTGTTTTTTGTGAAAGGAGTCAAAAAGCTGGAGATTACACTGGTCACCGGGGAGACAATCCCAATCAGCCAGCCTAAGCGCAGGCAGTTTATGGAGCAGCTTGCGGAGTATTGGGGGGATTTGTTATGATTCGTTTTATGGAAATTTGCAGTGACCTGCTGGCTTATGGATATGTATGTGTTTTTCTGTGCATGATTTGTGCTTTTCTTCCGATGCGGAAGAACTGGATTTTGCGGATTGCGGGAGTTTGCGCAATTACGGTTCTTGCAACCTCTTTCATTTATTCCAATGACCCATATGGTCTGTTTGGGGTTATGGCGGGATTTTTTCTTTACATTTTTGTATTCCATGTGGGGAAGGTAATTGAGAAGGTGACCGCGGTGCTGGTCTTTTGCCCGGCGATGACTGCGGTCAATTATCTCATGGAGGAAACCGGCAAAAAAATTTTCTTTGCGCTGACAAAGGCGCCAGGAAGTCCGACGGAGGGCGGATGGACGCATGGGCAGTATCTGGCAAGCACAGGGATTCACATGATTTCCCTGCTCGTGCGGCTGCTGTTCTGGACTGCGGCGTGGTGGCTCCTGCGAAAGTATCTGCGCCAGATTACGTCAAGCCTCACCGCGAAGATGTGGATGATTGTGGATGTCCTGATGCTCGCGCCTTTTGTGGCAATTGCGACAATCCTGCTTTTTATGCCGGAAAATATCGTGATTGTCTATCCGATTTGTGCGGCGTCCATAGTGTCCAGCTTTGGATGCATCTATCTGGCATCGTATATCTGCAATTCCGTCCAGACAGCATACCATGCGCAGGAGCTTGAGATGAAGCAGGCATATTACAGGGACAGAATCAGCGACGAGGAGCGGGTGCGCAGCGTATACCATGACCTGAAGAACCACTTGCTGGTATTGCAGGCGCAGGCGGGGAACGGACAGGAGGTGCAGACTTCCATTCAGGGACTGCAGAGCCAGATTCAGGAGTATGAGACATATTACCAGACCGGGAATGAGTACCTTGATATCATCATCCGCGACAAGGCGCGCGCAGCAAAGCAGCGTCAGATTGATTTTGCCGCAGCGATTTCTTTTGCGGACGGTGCCTTTATAGAACCGCTTGATATCAGCACAATCTTTGGAAATGCGCTTGACAATGCCATTGAGGCGTGCGAGAAGCTGCCGGAGATGGAGCGGCTGATTACTGCAAGGGCAGACCGCGTGCGGGACATGATGGTCATTTCCGTGGAAAACAATGCACATGGGGAGGGTGATGTGACAAAGCGGATTTTATCCGGCGGCACAGGGAAAAACCAGACGACAAAGACGGATGCCTTTGCGCATGGTTTTGGGCTTTCCAATATAAGGAATGCCGTCCAGAAGTATGCAGGACAGTGCAGTGTCAGGGCGGCGGAGGGGAAGTTTATGCTTAGGATTGTGATTCCGGTGCCGTGAGGGATATAGGAATTGCAGTTTGGTAATCAGGCGATTTTTTATATAGTTCCGTTGTATCATGCGTGCTAGCCAGATATGCAGAAAGAGTGCCATATTCATCGGATATTTTTAGTATTCTAACAAGTTGATTGTCTGTAGTGTCTATACTGAAATACTTGTTTATGGTATCTATCGAATAGATCATATTCTCGAACATTGTGGCAGACAGTATCATATGACAGTTTAGTTCATTCATTGGTTTTGCGACAATCGGCATATCGACATATTGCAGACTGCCTAGTATAAAGTTGACTCTATACAGACTTCCCATGGTTTTACCGCCAAAACCACTGAAAGTTACACATTTTCTTTCAAGTTTGGATCCGAGTTTAACAAGTAGCATTTCATTTTTAGTCCATACTGGAAAAAGAGCCCCAGTGTCTATCAGTGCCCTGCAGTCATGAAACCAGTTCAATGTTGCGATTGGGCGTCTGGCAAATTTGTCTAGTGGTATTGTTATTCGCATGAGCTAATACCTGCCATTCCTAATTGTAAACCATCATCTGTGGTATACCAGCCAATGATTCCGTTTTGACCGTCGATCTGCATTTCAAGAAGCTCGTCACAGGTTTTGTCAGTGAATACGATTTCTGCGGATAGGAGTGTTACGCCATCGTTGTCCAGATAGATGGGTTCCTTTAATCCTAACCATTGGTTGGGATATTGCTCCGCCATTTGTCTGCGTGTTAATCTCATTGTCTCATCTCCTTTTTCAAGTTAATTTTTCTGATATTTTAAGTATATCATCATATGATATATGTGACAATGTGTATAAAGTACTATTTAGATTTTACCTCTTAAATCTTAGTTTACGCATTCTGCATTGTACCGCCCCGCCAAATCTCTATAATAGGCTTAACAAGTTCATTACAGAGGTTTTGAAATATAGTAAAAGGGAGATGCAGTATGAGCATTTTGAGTACAACACATTTGACAAAACAGTACGGCAGTGAGCCGAATATCGTGAGGGCGCTTGACGATGTCAGTATTTCCGTGGAGCAGGGGGAATTTGTCGCAGTTATCGGGACTTCCGGCAGTGGAAAATCCACGCTGCTCAACATGCTGGGCGGCCTGGACCGTCCGACCTCGGGCAGCGTGCGCGTGGATAAATTTGAGCTGGGAAAGCTTTCTGACGAGGATCTGACCGTGTTCCGCAGGCAGCGCATCGGTTTTATTTTCCAGAATTACAACCTTGTACCGATTCTGAATGTCTATGAAAATATTGTGATGCCGATTCAGCTTGACGGCAAAAAGCCGGATGGGCGTTTTATACAGGAGGTGGTGGAGCTGCTGGGGCTGGAAAAGAAGCTTGACAACATGCCCAACACGCTTTCCGGCGGACAGCAGCAGCGTGTCTCGATTGCCCGGGCGCTGGCGAGCAAGCCGGCAATTATCCTTGCCGACGAGCCGACAGGAAACCTTGACCACAGGACGAGCGACGAGGTGATTGAACTGCTGCGGGTTACAAGCAGGAAATTCCACCAGACAATCGTGATGATAACCCACAACCCGGAAATCGCCAGTCAGGCAGACCGGTGCATTCGGATTGAGGATGGGAAGGTTGCAAATGTGCAGAAAGGCGGGGCAGAAGAATGAAACAGACAAATATCCTTCGTACCCTCACAAAGCGCAGTTTCCGGCAGAACAGAGGGCGCAACCTGGTGGCAGTGCTTGCGGTTGTCCTGACAACAATGATGTTCACGACGCTGTTCACACTGGCACAGAGCATGGGACGGAATATGACAGAGATGTATCTGCGCCAGTCTGGCACAAAGGCGCATGCGAGCACGAAACAGATTACCGATGAGCAGATCGCGCAGCTTTCGGTACATCCGGACATCGTGCACTTTGGGAAGTCGATTGTGCTGGGGACGGCAAAGAACCAGTGCCTTGCAGGGCGGCAGGTGGAACTGCGCTACGGCAGTGACCAGTATGCGCGGGATGCCTTTGCTTATCCGACAACAGGCAGAATGCCAGAACAGAAGGACGAGATTGCGCTGGACACGCAGGTGCTTGCGCGTCTGGGCATTTCTCCGGAGCTGGGACAGCCTGTCACGCTCGAGTGGGAAAACGGTTCTGATACCTTTACCCTGTGCGGCTGGTGGGAGGGCAATCTATCCTCCTACGCGGGCATGGCGTGGGTCAGTGAGGCGTATGCACGGGAAGCATGTGAAAGTGTGCCTGAACCGAAGGATGGACAGATGCTGGGACTGCGCATGATGGGCATCACGTTTTCGGACACCAGAAATATTGACGCAAAAACGCGGAAAGTGCTCAGCGAAAGCGGTCTGACAGGGCTGCAATTTCAGACGAACCTCGCATACACACCAGAGGTACAAAGCGGTATCCTTGCGGAAAATCTGCCGATGTACGGCGGCATGATGCTGGTGTTTCTGGCGGGGTACCTGATTATTTATAATGTATTCCAGATTTCAGTCGCCGCGGACATTCAGTTTTATGGAAAGCTAAAGACACTTGGCACCACAAAAAAGCAGCTGAAAAAACTGATTTATGGACAGGGGAACCGGCTGAGCGCCATTGGTATTCCGATGGGGCTTGCGGCAGGATATCTGCTCGGGGTTTTGCTGGTTCCGGTATGGATTCCCATGAAGGAGATGCGGACGGTAGTTTCCGCAAGTCCTGTGATTTTTGTTGGTTCTGCGCTGTTTTCCTATGGTACAGTACTGATTTCCTGCATGCTGCCTGCGCGGATGGCTGGGAAGGTTTCCCCGATAGAGGCGCTGCGGTACACGGACGGCAGTGCCTCATATCACAAAAAGAAAAAGAAGTCAAAGAACGGCGCTTCCCTGCAAGGCATGGCGTGGGCGAACCTGTGGCGCAGCCGCAGACGGACAGCAGTGGTCATCTGTTCCCTGACGCTGGGGCTTGTGCTGATGAGCTATTTCTATGCAAAGAATGTCAGCTTTGACGTGGAAAAGTACCTTATGGATTTGACCGTGGCAGACTACCAGGTTGACGATGCGACAAACGATGCGTCCAGCTTTTATGACCCGGCGAGCAAAACCATCAGTGACACGATGCTTGCGGAGATTATGGGGCTGGGGGAAGGTGACGCAGTCGAGGCGGCCGGGCGGCTTTATTCCAGACAGGAGCCGCTGGTGTTAAGCGGGCAGGCAAAGCGCAACCTGACGGATTTTTACAACGAGGAGCGGCTTGCGGACTTTGCTGCCTACGACCCTTCCTTTCCGGAGTGGAAGGCTGGGTTTGATGCGGCAGTGGGCGGTGAGGACTGTATGTATACCATCTATGGGGCGGACGGACTGATTCTGGATGCGGCAGCCGGAAGCGGCTACCTTCTTGACGGTGCCTTTGACGCAGCACTCTTTGCAACGGGAAAGTACTGTCTGGCAATCGGTCCGTCCATGGCGCCGGGAGGCGTGGTTCCGACCCATGCCGTAGGTGAGAAGGTTCTGGTTGCGGGGCGTGAATTTGAAGTGATGGCAGTTTTAAGCCCATTGCGCCCGATGGTGTCAGGGCGGGATTCGTTAGCCTTTGACCTTCCGCTGGTACTGCCGGCAGATGTTTTTACAGAGATGTGGCAGGGGAGCAACTTGCGGAAATTCTATTTTAATGTCACAGATGAGGCGATGGAGAATGCGCAGGCACTGATTAACCGGTACCAGCAAGGGGAGGCTGCCGGGATGAACGTGGTATCGCGGCAGACAATGATCGCGCAATATGAGGCGCAGACACGCGCCTCGTCCGTGATGGGATATGCAGTCAGCATCATCATAGCGCTTGTCGGGGTGCTGAACTTTGTCAACAGCATGGTGACGGCAATCATAGCGCGCAGGCGGGAGTTTGCCATGATTCAGAGTGTCGGCATGACCAAACGGCAGCTGCGGCGGATGCTGACCTTTGAGGGACTTTGCTATGCAGGGCTGACACTGATTGCAGCCTATATACTGGGCGCACTCGCAGTCGGAGTCTTTCTGCGTGCGATGGTGACGGCAGCAGACGGATATTCCACCTTCCGCTTTACCCTGTTTCCGCTTGTCTGCTGCACGCCGGTATTGATTGTGACCGCACTCGTGATTCCGTATTTGTGTTTTAGGAACCTGGAACGGCAGAGCATCGTGGAGCGGCTGCGGGCGGTCTGAATAAAATTTGATATTGTTAATTTGTTGTCCCTCTCGTATAATATGGATAAATGGGAGGGATTATTATGGGAATTTATCTCAATCCGGGAAACGAGGGATTTTGGGAGGCTGTCAGCTCAAAAGTATATGTGGATAAGACAGGTCTGATAAAATATACAAATGAACTGATGAATACGGAGCAGAAGCATATCTGCGTCAGCAGACCGAGACGGTTTGGGAAGTCTATGGCGCTTAAAATGCTTGCTGCCTATTGTTTTTTTGAGGAGTACACAGGTTTTACAGAAAAAGAAGTAAAAACGTTGTGTAAACACTATGACATGGATTTTGATGGGCTGCGTTCTGATATCATCAGGATGCTTGGCGGCGGCAGGGTCAGAGTCAATACACGCAGCTTCCAGAATGATATGCGTAATTTTAAAGTCAGGGATGATGTGCTCACGCTGTTAATTCATCTTGGCTATCTTGGCTATGATATGGATGCGGAGGAGGCGTTTATCCCGAATAAAGAGATTTCCAGGAATTTGAAAACGCCATGAGCGTAGGCGGATGGTCAGAAGTCATGCAGGTTCTGAAAGCTTCTGAAAACCTTTTGGAAGCAACACTTGCAGGGGATGAAGAACGTGTCGCGCACGGACTTGACCTTGCATACATGGAGGCAGCATCCATACTGACATATAATGACGAGAATTCGATTGCGTGTGCAATTGGTCTTGCATATTACAGTGCGCGAAAAGATTATAAAATGATTCGGGAGCTGCCCGCGGGACACGGCTTTGCGGACGTTGTATTTTTACCGCTGCCGCATGCTGCAAGACCAGCTCTTGTAGTTGAATTAAAGTATGACAGGACAGCCGCAGCAGCCATACAGCAGATAAAAGACAGGCAGTATACACAGGCGCTTGGCGATTATGCTGGTGAAATTTTACTTGTCGGTATCAATTATGATAAGACAAAGGTTGATAAGCCGCACAGCTGTGTGATCGAAAAGTTTATAAAATAAAATATTTTACAAAATACTGAAAGGATTGACTCCGTAAAAACGTAATACTTATGAAACAGGAAAACCATTCATGTGTAAAATACTCATTTTCAAAACGGAGGAAAAGACCATGCGTAAAAATGTAACAAAAATAGCAGCAGCCGTGGCTTTGGCAGCAGTCGTGGCAGGGAGCACGTCCAATGTGGCATTTGCCCATCACGGAAGATCACATAGAGCAGTCGTGCAAACGCCCGCACCTGTATGTTATGCCGATGGAAGCTGCGACGTGGATGGTGTGTGTATTCTGGGGGCAGCTTGTGACGGAACGGTGCATCATACCGCAACGTCCTGCTATGCAGACGGAAGCTGTGATGTGGACGGTGTGTGCAGTCTCGGGGCAGCTTGTGACGGAACGGTGCATCATACCGCAACGTCCTGCTATGCAGACGGAAGCTGTGATGTGGACGGTGTGTGCAGTCTCGGGGCAGCTTGTGACGGAACGGTGCATCATACCGCAACGTCCTGCTATGCAGACGGAAGCTGCGACGTGGACGGTGTGTGCACGCTCGGCGTAGCCTGCGATGGGACAGTACACCATGCAGCGGAGTATTACTATGGCGGAACAGGACATCATGGCAGACATCATCGTTAAATTTCCAAAACAAAGACCCTGCTGTAAAAGGCGGGGTTTCTGACTGAGAGGGTTCCTGCGACAGTCAGGCATGAGGGGGAAAACTTTTGAAAAGCACAGAGGATGTGAACCGTGTCATGGAGGCTTATGCAGATATGGTGCGGCGGATATGTTTCGTACATCTCAAGAACAGGCATGACACAGAAGATGTATTCCAGAATGTATATATGAAATATTTATTGTATGAAGGCGCCTTTGAGAGCATAGAGCACGAGAAGGCATGGTTTGCGCGCGTGACCATCAATGCCTGCACCGACTGGCTGCGCGCCCTGTCACGCAGAAAATGGGTTTCACTTGACGCGCTGGCAGAGGAGAGCGCAGAGCTGGACAATCCGTCGAAAGAGGTTCTGGAGACCGTCTTAAAACTGCCGGAAAAATACCGTGATGTAATTTATCTTTTTTATTATGAGGGATATACGGCAGTGGAGATTGCAAGGATCTTAGGAAAAAAAGAGAACACAGTCTATACATGGCTTTCCAGGGCAAAAGAAATCCTGCGGGAAAGGTTGGGAGGTGAGTGGTCATGAGCGGCACGCAGAACGGAATCCAGAAAAGCATGGAAAACATACAGGCAACAGAGGCGATGAAACAAAATACCCTCCAGTATCTGGAAGCGCAGCGGACAAAGCGGAAGCGCTGCGTTTTCCGGCAGAAACCATATGCTGCCCTGCGCTATGCCATGGCTGTCATCTGTGTATGCATATTCGCTGGGGCAGGCGGCTACTCTGTGTACAGCAGACCGGTATCATACATCAGCATTGATGTGAATCCTTCCATTGAGCTTGCAGTCAACCGCTTTGACAGGGTGGTGTCCGTAACAGGCTACAATGCAGACGGACAGGATATCCTGCAGCATGTCCCGCTGAAGAATATATCCTATTTGCAGGCGATTGACCGATTACTGCAGGACGCCTATTACAGCCGTTTTCTAAATCGGGATTCGCAGCTGGTGGTGACGGTGGTCTCTGAGCATTCCGATGCGATGCTGGAACAGATTCAGGCAAACGACAGCTTTCAGGCACTCGATGCACTGACCTACAGCAGTGATACCGCCTGTATGAATGAGGCGCACCAGCATGAGATGTCCTTTGGAAAATACCGGGCTTTTCTCGAGCTGGCACAGTATGATGCCGACATTACCGTGGAGGACTGCCATGGGATGTCAATGGGGGAAATCCAGAACCGGATAAAGACCTGTCAGGGGCATAATGGAAAAAATACAACAGGGGGGAATCCGTCAAAAGGACACCAGAACGGACATTCCAAATCACATGGACATCATTGAAAATGCTGTCTGCAAATCAAGATAGTGCTTGTATATGGATTTTTCCGAAACCAGCAGCTGGTATGATGGATAAGGCAGATTAAGGACAGGCAGTACACGCAGGCGTTTGAAAATTATGCAGGCGAATTCCTGCTTGTCGGTATCAGCTATGCGAAAGACAATCGGGAGAAACCGCACAGCTGTATCATTGAGAAAGTACGAAAGAATTGAGAAGATTCTTGCAGTTTCCATCGATTCTGGTATAATTGAGAAAATGGTCATTTTTGACAAAGGAATATATGGCAAAATATGAGGTGGATGATATGGAGTTGAGATGGAAAACCTGCCTGCGGGCGGGAGTCACAGCAGGCTTATTGTTTCTGGCGATACATTACTGGACGGCTTTTACAGGTCTGGCAGGCGTGGCGCTCGGTGCGGCGAAGCCGCTGTTATGGGGCTGTGCCATCGCGTATGTCGTCAATATCCCGATGCGCTTTCTGGAGCGCCATGTGGAACCAAAGTGTAAAAAGGAAACGGCAAAAAAACTGTGCCGTCCGATTTGCATGGTGCTTGCATTTTTGTGTATTTTTCTGATTGCCGTGCTGATTGTGCAGATGATTGTGCCAGAGCTGATTGGCTGTCTGCAAATCCTGCTGGAAGAATTGCCGGGCGTTTTGGATAACATTGCTGTCTGGATGGAGGACAACCTGCAGATTAGCGCACTTCTGGCAGCCGAGAACAGCGTGTTTCAGGGCAGTGAGACAGACTGGCAGGAGACATTCACAAAAGTTATCAACATTCTGCTCAATGGCCTCGGCGGTGTAATGGGAGCGGCTACAAGTATTATTTCCTCTGTATTTTCGACGGTCGTTACCCTGACAGTCGGTCTGGTCTTTGCCATTTATCTGCTGGTTGGCAAGGAAAAACTGGGCGGACAGTTCCGGCGGCTGTTTGCGCGGTATCTGCCGGAGAAGGTGACGAAAAAGTTTTACTATGTTTTGGATGTCCTGAACAAGTCGTTTCACAGCTTTATCGTGGGACAGTGTACCGAGGCAGTGATTCTCGGACTGCTCTGTATAGGTGGCATGCTGCTGCTGCGGCTGCCATATGCTGCGATGATTGGCTGCCTGGTAGGCTTTACGGCGCTCATTCCGATTGCAGGTGCCTATATTGGTGCGATTGTCGGTGCATTTATGATTTTTACGATTTCTCCTGTAAAGGCAATTATATTTATTGTGTTCCTGGTGGCTTTGCAGCAGCTGGAAGGCAATCTTATTTATCCCCGCGTGGTCGGTTCGTCGATCGGCTTGCCGGGCGTATGGGTGCTTGCCGCCGTGACCGTTGGCGGTGGTGTCATCGGAGTTGGCGGCATGCTGCTGGGGGTTCCGCTTGCGGCTGCGGCATACCAGCTTTTGAAAAATGACATGAACGCATCGTGAGCTGCGATACCTGTTTTAGTTCAAAATAAACTGTGCATAGACGGTATATTTGTCAAAATCTCCGCTTGCCCTAAAATCCATGATTTCTTTTTTCATTCTGTAGTTTCCGGGTTCAAGCGCCCCATATAACCATTCCCAGTCCAGCTCCCGTTCGGAAGAATCCCGGCTGGGGATGGTGTATGCGATGGCGTTGAATGCATACTCGCTCAAAGTGGCAGGAACTTCTTCCCACTGGTCATTTTTCAAAACCTCCAGCACAAAAGCATCCCCATATTCCAGTTCGCCTGTTGGCGCTTTCTCATCATATTGGTGAAACACCAGTGTCGCGCCTGTCGGGGTTATTTTTTTCAGCTCGAATCGCAGTCCGATTTTGTCTGCTTCGGATTCGGGAGCGTGAATGTATGCGCCACCCTCTTTTGTGGAAGCGTCATAGGAAAGTGTGCCAAGAATTTCCATCACCTGTTCATCGTAAGATTCCCACCAGTTTTCTGTGCCGTTTGTGAGGGCGACGATGCCGGAATAATCACCCTGGAAGGATATAAAGTCCCAGTACGCGTGATTGTCATAGGTGCCGATGATGACCGGGCTTTTGGCGATGGTCGCTGTCTCTTCGATAAGTCCTGTCCCGCAGACGCCAAAAGAGTCAATATAGAAAAGGTCAATATAGCCCTCTGCTGCGTCTTCCGGATAAAAGCGGATGCCATATAGCCCGTTTGTTAGTTTTTCACTGTCCATGGGACAGGTTTCATAACGCCATCCCCCGGGAATGGAAAGGGATATTTTTCCATAGGGTCCGTCCTGTTCGACTATTGTGGCTTCGGAATTGAGCGGCAGAGTGCACACTGCATTCTGCCGTGGGGCTGTATCCTCATCTGCGAGTGTGTGTGCTTCAGCTGGGAGGTAAGAAGCGGCAGGATTGTTTTTTGGTATGGAAACGGCAGGATTGGCGTTTGAGCAGCCATCTAACAGCAGGCCCAAGGACATGCCAGATGACAATAATGCAGCTAAAATGGTTTTTTTCATATGAATCAACTCCTTCTGTTGTATTTGCTGAATAGTTCTTATATATAAAATTTTTTGTCTCTATTACTTATAGAAGGAAAAAAATATGGGAAGTTGCATGATGTTCCTGCATAATGTTTCACGAAAAATATTATTGTAATGCAAATGCGGATATGTTATATTCTTTTTAATTAACAAAAAACGTTGGAAGTGATGGCGCTGGCGTAAGAATAATTTGCTTGCAGTGCAGCAGGCAGTCATGGTATGGTGCATGACGCGCGGCTGATGCAATACTGGGTAGTCAGGCGTGTGGCTTTTTAAGAAAACAGATTTGGAGGTAAAAGGAAATGGATGACAATATAAGGAAGAAAATGACAAACAGTGAACGCAGGGATGCAGGATTAGCGTATGTGGCAGATGAAGGTGTTTATAAGGAAATGCTGGCATGCAGGAAAATTTTACAGCGGTTGAATTTTATGGACCGCTCCGATTTGGAAGGAATCAGCGAGGTGGTCAAGGAGCTGTTTGGCAAATCGGAGGGTGCCTTTGTCAATCCGCCGTTCTACTGCGATTATGGGAAGCATATCGAAGTGGGAAAAAATTTCTTTGCCAACTATAACTGCACGCTGCTGGATGTGGCAAAAATCAGGATTGGCGACAACTGCCAGATGGCGCCCAATGTGGCAGTCTACACTGCAGGGCATCCGGTCCATCCGGTCAGCCGCAATTCTGCCTACGAGTATGGCAAGGAAGTGACAATTGGTGACAATGTGTGGCTGGGCGGGAATACGGTTGTCTGCCCTGGTGTGCACATTGGAAGCAATGTCGTGATTGGCGCGGGCAGTGTGGTGACAAAGGATATTCCGGACTGGTGCATCGCGGCAGGAAATCCCTGCAGGGTACTGCGTGAAATTACGGATGGGGACAAAAGGAAGCTGTTTGGCGACGAGGAGATTGATGGGGAAGCGTGGAATGACATTGTGGCGAGGATGAAATTTTAAGGCAGATAAAATATGAAATCGTTCTCACAAAAATATTCAAAAAATAATTAGAAAAATTAGGGAAAATGACTATTTACAATGCGGCATTCATTCGCTATGATGATATTGTACATGAAACCGATATCATATGGCGGTATCATGTGGAAAGTAGACACGTAATAAAAACAGATGATGGAAAGGAATGGTATTATGCGCAAGGTAAATGTTAAGTTCAGGGATGTGGAACAGGTCAGGCAGTTTGTGAATACGATTGACAAGTTTGATGCGAGTTTCGATCTTGGCTCTGGGAAGAAGATTGTTGATGCGAAATCCATACTTGGCGTGATGGCATTGGATTTGTCCCGTCCGCTCTGCCTCAGATATCAGTCGGACGATAAAGAGATTGAGGAAAAAATAGCACCGTTTGTTTATTTGGAAGCATAGTGATAAGACGGATATGAAACAGCACAGGTTTTTTGCCCTGTGCTGTAATGTGTATCATGGGGGGATTTTTATCAGATGACTATAGCAGATATAGCGAGGATGGCAGGCGTGTCGCGGGCGGCTGTCTCACGGTATTTTAATAAAGGATATATTTCAGAGGAAAAACAGGCGGCAATCCGCAAGGTTGTCGAGGAGACGGGATACCGGCCGTCCATTCAGGCACAGACGCTCAGGACAAAAAAGACGAGGATGATTGGCGTCATCGTACCCAAGATTGCATCATCCTCTATTGGCAGGGTCGTGGAGGGAATGCTTTCCGAGTTCAATAAGAGCGAGTACCAGATGATGCTGGCAGTTACCCAGAATGAGCCGAAGAAGGAAGTGGAGTACCTGTCTGCGTTCAGCGACAGGCAGGTGGACGGCATCATACTGGTTGCGACTGTGTTCACGACGGCACATAAGCGCGCGCTGAAAAATATGTCCGTTCCGGTTGTGATTGTAGGGCAGTATCTGTCGGGCTACTGCTGTGTGTACCATGACGATTACCACGCCTGCTACGACCTCACAAGGCTGATGATGGAGAAGGGCAGGATCAACATTGGTTTCATGAGTGCGATGTGGCAGGACAAAGCTGCCGGGGAAGCGCGGTACAGGGGGTTTTGCGACGCCGTGAGTGACATGGGGCGCGCAGGGCTTTCCGAGAATGTTGTCATCGCCGATTTTACGGTTGCTTCCGGCTATGAGAAGGCAGGGGAGATACTCGGCAAATGTGCCGGGCTGGACGGACTGGTCTGTGCGACGGACGCGATGGCTGTCGGCGCGATGCAGTATCTGCGGGAGCATGACATCGCGGTTCCGCAGACGATTCTGGTCGCGGGACATGGGGATTCCGAGATTACGCGCATGACTGTGCCGAACCTGATTTCAGCCCACTATTACTACGAAAAAAGCGGCAGGCTCTCCGTCCGCAGGCTGATGGATCTTATGCAGCATGACGAAAGCATGGCGGAGGAAGTGAAGCTGGGGTATGAGATAGTGGATTTGTGCGGCTGATTTTCATACGCCTTTCAAGGCGTTGGAGGAAGCGGTAAAAGTGAATCATAAAATAGGGAACGTCAGCATAGGAGGACAATCATGGGAATATATCTGAATCCCGGGAATACACCCGATTTACGGAGGACGAGGTAAAAGGGCTCTGCGAAAAGTATGGTATGGACTTTGCACAGGTCAGTAACTGGTATGACGGCTATCGGAAAATATGGAAAAAGAATAGCTGCTATGCAAGGGGACATCCGATTGCACAGCAGTTTTTTTTGCCCTTTTATTTGATTGTAGGTTTTCAGTGTTCCGACGGCAATGCTCTCAGGGGGTTGGGGATATGTTCAAGGAATATATTCGTATTTTTTTTTAAACTTCCTGTTGTCAGAGCAGTGTTACTGATTAAAAAAGAAAAACTAAAAATCTGCGATATTACAGGAATATATAAAGAAGCAGATAAGGTTACACATTAAAATTTTTTACTTCTGTGGGAGAGGGGCTTGACTTTAGTATGACAATCTGTTATTCTTTATGCATAACAGATTGTCATACTAAATATGCATTTCACCAGGGAGGGAAAATATCATGGCGCAACAGATTTCGGATGCTGAATTGGAAATTATGAAAGTGGTCTGGGCAAACGGCGGGGAGCCGGCACTCTTTGCCTGCCTTGCGGACAAGCTGGCAGCGAAGGGAAGACCATGGCAGAAAAACACGCTGATTACGCTTTTGAACCGTCTTGTAAACAAGGGGTTTTTGAAGGCAAAGAAAATCGGGCGGCGAAACGAGTACACCCCGCTTGTATCGGAGGCGGAATACCAGTCAGCCCAGACAAGGAATTTTCTGGAGAAAATTTATGAGGGGAGCGCGTCAGGGCTTGTCTCCATGCTGATTTCAGGGGATATGCTGACTGATGACGAGTATGAGGAACTAAGAAAACTGCTTGAGAAAGGGAGCCAAAAGCCATGAACACTGTTTTTAAACTTTTTCTGTCCATGTCGTTTTCCGGGGCGGCGCTGATTCTGGCGCTGCTTGCAGGAAAGCGGTTTTGGCGGGATAAAATCAGCAGGCAGTGGCAGTATTATATCTGGCTGGTGGTGATTCTGCGGCTGCTGCTTCCTTTTGCACCGGAACGAAATCTGATGGCGACAGCCTGCCAGGCAGTGGAACAGGCGCTGTCCGGCACAACACTGTCTGTCCTGCCGCAGCCCATGACAGATACGGAGGATGCGGATGTCCCTGTTTCCGTCTGGACACCAGGCAGTGTAACTGTGGATAATGCTTTGCAGGAGGATGAAAACGCAGATAATCCTGCTCCGGATTTTAAGGATGCGGCTCATCTGTCATCGGGGAATAAAAACGTGGGCGATTATATCTGGCTGGTTTGGCTGGCTGTTGTGTCCGGACTGCTGATACGGAAGATAACGATGTACCAGAGCTTTGTACGCTATGTCAAGGACGGCTGCAGCCCTGTAAATGACATTGCGATGCTGGAAAGGTTTTCTGACGCGGCGACGCAGACAGGCATCAAAAAACCGGTGGAGCTCTGTGTCAATCCCCTTGTCTCGTCCCCGATGCTGATTGGATTTTTCCACCCCTGCATCGTACTGCCAGGCACGGAGATATCCGAGAAGGATTTTCACTATATTGCGCTGCATGAGCTGACGCACCATAAGCGGCGTGATATCCTTTACAAATGGCTGGTGCAGGTTACGGTCTGCCTGCACTGGTTCAATCCCATGGTATACCGGATGCGCCGTGAAATTACCAGGGCATGTGAGTTTTCATGCGATGCGGCAGTCCTTGCAAAAGTGGGAAAAGACCATGCGCCGGAATACGGAAAAACGTTGCTGGATGCCATGGCGGCAGTCCGGACATACAGGGAAAACTTTGGTGCCGTCACGTTGAGCGAGAATAAACAGTTATTAAAAGAAAGGTTGGTTGCGGTTATGAATGTCAGAAAAAAATCAAAGACTGTTGTCATGCTGACAGGCGTGATGACACTGTGCCTTATTTTCGGTGCAGCATTTATGGGCGTGTATCCGGCTGCTGCGGCACAGCCGGACAACACAAAGGAGCGCCGAAGCAGTCTGCCAGAAGCTGGAGATACAAAGGATAGTAACGGACAGACACCCATTGCATTGCAGGCAAATGGGAAGTTTGCGTTCCAGTCCATACTGTTTGATGAGCTGGATGCCATGGAGAAGGAGCTTGAAAAGCTGGATGCCATGGAGGAGGAGCTTGAAAAGCTGGATGCCATGGAGAAGGAGCTTGAAAAGCTGGATGCCATGGAGGAGGAGCTTGAAAAGCTGGATGAGACGGCACAGAAGCAGGAGTATCTCGAACATGGCATTGTCAGTGACCAAAATCTGAAGACGTTTTATTATGAGTCGCAGCTTGTCCATATTTTTCTGGATATCAGGAAGGAAAAATCCTTTTACTTCCTGCAGGTCAATCCACAGGGCACGGTCAATGTCAAAGTCACCCGCGATGGGAACAATCACATTGAAAGTGTGGATTACATGACTGATGCGGAGGTGACAGCACTGTTTGGCGACATGAAAGAAGAGGAGAACGACGAATACGAAGCGTCCGCGTATGATATGCCGCAAATCATTTCGGTCAATGAGCAGCGTATTGCCGCCGGGGCAAAGCGCTGGTTCGGGGATTATGACCTGCGCAGCGGGGATAAAATCCGGTATGATATTGAGGCGGAGACCGGGGACGCCATTATGGTCGGGTTTGTCAACAATGCTGACGGCAGGTTTTCGGATACCACTTATTGCTCCGCACTGGTGCACCGCGAGGACGGTGTGCTGAAATGCACCGCGGATTTTGTCTGTGGCGAACCGGTAAAGGATGGTCAGTATAAGCTGTATATCTATGCGCCGGAGGGGGCACTGGGAAACGTGAAGGGCAGTGTGTCGATTGCGCATGCGCAGTAAGGAACTGTGAATAATGATGGAACGGCATCATGAACAAAACAGGCTAATGTGGATTTGGCAGGAATGAATGGAATTGTGAGCCGGTTTATGGTAGAATGATAAAAACACGATAACTAATATTTTATGGAGAAAGATTATGGAAAAATCTATACAAATATATAATAAAAAACTGGATAACTATTTGGATTCTGATGGCAGATTAGTACAGTACCCGTCCAAAAGACCAATGAGGATCCTTGCTCTCATAAAAATTGTAGAACAAATGGAAGCAGACAGGAAATATACAGAAAAAGAAGTAAACGAAATTATCAGGTCGCATATTGCATTTGGTGATATCGAGTTGGTTCGGAGGGAAATGTATCAATACAAATTGCTTGGAAGGCTTCGGGATGGTTCGGAGTATTGGGTAGAAGCCGACTGGAAAAATGCATATGCAGAATATGTCAGGGAGGACTAGAGCGTGTTTGAAAAATCATTCCCGCCATCTGCACGCCCCACTTTGCGTGATATTTGTGTCAAATTCAGGTTACATAGCCCGCTATGCGCCCTTCATTTGACACAAATCTCCCACAAATTGTGACGCACATCTGACGGAAAGCATTTTTCAAACACGCTCTAGGCAGATTTTTGGGGAAGAAAACTTATAAAAGGGGCATGGGATAATGGAGAAAAGAGTGCTTTTTATCGGCGGTTCGCCCTGCAGCGGAAAGAGTACCATTGCAGAACGGATTTCAAAGGAATTTGGTGCACGCTATTTTAAGGTGGATGATTTTCTGGATAAGTTTGTCAGCATGGCGGCAGATAGGGGATGTCCTGCATGTAAAAGAAGTGCAGTCATGACGGCGGATGAAATTTGGTTGCGGGAACCATCCATTCAATGTGAAGATGAATTTCTCATCTATGAGGAAATATCGGAACTGGTGTTTGAACACCTGGGGCATATAGAAACGGATTTCATTGTTACCGAAGGAGCTGCATATACGCCAGAGGTAATGGAGAAGTACAGGGCAAAAGAATGCCTCTCGATTATTCCGACACCGGACTTTCAGATAGCTCATTATAAAAAAAGGGAATGGGTTCCATATATCCTCGAAGGCTGTTCAGACAAACAACAGGCTTTTGACAATTGGATGAAACGCGATATCCTGTTTGCCGGACAGGTTCAGGCGGCGTGTGAAGAAAAGGGAATTCCATGCATTATTAATGACGGAACCCGGACGCCGAATGAGATGTTTGATATTGTGAAAGAATTCTTTAATTTGTAGAATTACCCATTGTCGGATAAATGAAACAACCGTATAATAAAAAGAGATTCAGGAATGTTTAGATGCGGGAAGGAGACAGAACATGCTATATTTGAAAGCGGATAAATTGTCCCAGATACAGGATGTATTTAATGCCGGTCCATTGCAGGACGAACAGGAAATCAGCCAGTATTATCAGGATGCGACCGAGGCAAGGACGGGGGATGCGTACTCGGGCTTTGTCGAGAAGATGGAACTGCTGCTGGAAGATTCGCATCACTCCTACATCCATAAACTGTTTATCGGCCATGCCGGTGTCGGGAAGACAACGGAGTTGTTCCGCCTGAAACACAGCGCGGAAGGAAGGGGCTTCCTTACCTGTATGGGAAGATGCGACATTGACCTGGATTCGGGCGATATTGAGTACACCGATGTCCTGTTTTACATCCTGGATTTGCTGGTGAACCAGGCAAGTGCCGCCGGATTGACAATCAGTGAGCGCGTCGTCAATAAGATAGAGAATTACTGGAACAGTGACACAGAGCTTGTCAGGACGATTTCCATGCAGGGAGAGACCGAAGTGTTTCTTGGCGCAGAAGCGGAAATCGGTGTCAGGAAAGTCCTGAAGCTGCTGGCAAATATCCGCGGAATCTTAAAAAACAGTGTGGAATCCAAACGGGAGATTCGCCTGAAAATAGAACCACGCAGCAGTGAGCTGGTTCATCAGATCCAGGATGTGATAGAAGAAATAAAAAGGCAGCTGGCACAAAAAGGGTGTCCGGAAATTCCGTTTGTGATTCTGGACGGGCTTGATAAAATTCCATTGGAACAGGCGCGGAAAATATTTCACGAGAATGGCGCGCGCTTCCAGGGACTTCCGATTCATCTGCTGGTGACATTTCCAATCTCCCTGACGTACACGCCGGAGTACAAGGACATACAGGTGTGGTTCCCCAATCCGGAGAAACTGCCAATGATAAAAATCAGGAACTGGCAGCAGGGCGCATACCAGCAGGATTATACAGAGGGTACGGAGACTGTGCGGTCTATTATTGGCAAACGTGCAGAACTTTCCCTGTTCTCGGAGGATGCACTGTCGGATTTAATCCGCTATACAGGGGGGTATATCAGGGATTTATTCCGCTGTATCTGCGAAGCGGCATTGCGTGCACGCCTGCGCAAATCCCCGGTGATTGAGCAGGAGGACGCAGGGAAGGCGCTGGCTGTGCTGGAATCGGACATTAATGGGCGATACAGCGACGAGCTGATTGGAAAGATGGAGGATATTTACAAAGGAAAGAAACACGTGTCCTCGTCGGAGGAGATTACCGTGCTGTTACAGATTGGTGCAGTCCTGGAATACAATGGCACAAGATGGTGCGATTTGCACCCCCTGGTGGAAAAATGGCTGGTGGAAAACAATAAAATAACGGGATGATGGCGGAGGCATATTTTATGGGAAACGATACTCAGAATAATGAAGAACAGCTCGAGATGCTGTTGATGACATTGGCGGAGGTTCGGCATGGAATATGCCTGTTTCAGTCTGAAAACCAGGCAAAACGGGTCGCGCTGATCCGGAAACGTTTCGGGGAGAAAAAGGTCATCACGCACAACATCGCGGATGACGGGGAAGAGACGGGAATGGTGAGCGCACAGGATTTCAGGAGATGGGCGTCACAGTCGAATGCAAATGTGGTTATCGTCTATAACATACAGCTGCTGGGGATACGGTTTGGGGATGACGCGGTTGTCGAGAAGCTGAATTTTATGCGGGACCAGATACTGGCAGCCGGGAAATTGTTCGTGCTTGGCGTGTCGCATTATTTTCATCTGCTGCTCTCACGGAATGCAAGGGATTTGTATTCCTGTATTTTGTATCAGTTTACGTTTCAGGACACGGACGGAATAAATATTGGAATGCGCAGCTTCCATATGGATATGCTGTCTGGTGATGACGCGCTGGCAATTGAGCGGTACAGGGACATGAAAGAACGGATACAGAAACATCATGGGAAAAAAGATATTTCCATGTGTCTGTTATGTATGGAAAGCTGGAAACATGTGCGGTATGTCCTCTCATATGAAGAGAAGGAATTCATCAGACCGCTTGTGGAGCTTGTTGAATGTCACTACAAAGAAAAACATATGGAAATTGAGGATATGGAAAATATCTGGATTCTTGCTGATACATGGATTGAATTGGAAGCATTTGACAGAAGTGTACCATGGTATGAAAATGTGCTGTGTTTTGTGAGAGAACAGCTGGGCGAGGAACATTTATTATATGCAGATGCACTGGTCGAGTACACAAAATATTTTGAAGCAGTACGAGACTATATGGCAGGAGAAAAATTTTATCAACAGGCTATTAAGATTTATCATGAAAAAAAGATGGAATACTCTGAAAAAGGCAGGGCTGTTTTGGTACAGCGTGCCATTGCATATCAGATTCAGTCAAAGTTTGCTGAGGCATTGCAAATATACCAAGATTTGTTGACTTACCAAAGTGGCAAATATGGTGAAAATTATTACGGCAATGCAGAATTGTATAGCAATATTGGAACGCTATTTGGACAGCAGGGAAATTTTTCAAAAGAATTATCACAGTATAAAAAAGCATTGGAAATACTTGAAATTGCAGGAAAACAGGGAAGCTGCCTGGTTCACATCCATCAAAATATATGTGTTGCATACTTAGAAAGCGGCAATGGAAAAGAAGCATGGAAATATATTAAAAAGGCAAAGCGGATAGTGGAAGATGTTTATGGGAAAAATTCAATTCATCTCATTACAATTTACAATAATATGTCTGGTGTATGGAGCGTGCGTGATCGGTCTGACAAGGCGCTTGAGTATTTACAAAAAGCAGAATTATTAATAAAGCAATCACATATGGAAAACAGCGAAGCGGCATCATATATTTATTGGAATATGGGAGTATTGTTGGACAAAAATGGATATATGAGAGATGCGACAGCTTTTTTAAGAGATTCGATAAAGATTCAGAAAAAAATATTCGGAGAGCAAAGTGAGCAGATTGCAAAATCCTATGAACAGCTTGCCTATAATTTGCATAAAACATCAAACCACAAGGAAGCAAAATATTATCTCAACAAAGCCAGAGCTGTCTATAGCTCTTTATACGGAAGCCAAAACGAGCATATAAAGAGAATTGATGACTACCTGAAGTCATTACAATCCCATTAAATAACGATTTTTTCAAAGGAGGAACAAACAATGCCATTTACAGAAGTATGTATCGATCAAGTCAAGCCGCAAAAGGCGGAGGAGTTTGAAACGCTGATGCGCGATGCCAGAAGCTTTCTGGAAAAGCAGGAGGGACTGCTGTTGCTGCGGCTTGTCAGGAGAGGATATCAAAAAACCTATACGAAAAGTACCGGAAGTCTATTGAAAAGTGCCTGGTCGTTCCACATGACAAGTATTTAGGGGAGTGCGTGTTTTGAAAGGACCGGAATTTCAATCTGCACAATATAATCCTCAATCCGGTCAATGACATTCTCATTGATTCCCATCTCATAGGAGAAGCCGGACAGTGCCAGCTGATGGTGCCTGGCATAGTCCAGTATTTCCTGATAACGCTGGGGAAGTTTATCCCAGCTGCCTTGGTGAAAGGCGCGCAGATAGTTTCCGCCGGGCTGCATATGCAGTCCGTTTTTTTGCACATGGGCATCCAGACCAAATGTGTCAGCAGAACTGACGGATGCCTGGCTGCTCAATTGTGCCGTACCAGGGGACGCGGCAGGATTCTCGAAAGGAATCTCGATAAAGAGCCTGCAATAGTCATCAAACTTCCCGCTTTGCAGGCTGGAAACCGGAATCATCGAACCGTAGGAAGCGTCGTGCAGCCTGCCAAGCTTGTACCGCTCGGTCTCGGCGGTAATCATTTCAACCTCCTCCTCAAAGGTGGTATCCGGGCTGATGGCAACTGTGACCAGACAGCGCTCATCTTTCTCGACAATGCTGATTTCGGATAAATCCATTGTCAGCATTGTTTCCATATTCTGGTGATAGTTGCACAATGTCTTTCTGACCGCATGCAGATGCCGGATGCTGCGGTCAAGGTCTGTAATCTTATCCTCTAATAAATGTTTCATATTTTCCGCCGAGCGGTTTTTCATAAAGTCCTGTATTTCAGGAATGGAAACATCCAGCTCCCGCAGCAGCAGAATGGTTTCCAGCAGGGGACTCTGGTGGTAGTTGTAGCAGCGGTAGCCGTTTTCCGGGCTGACTGTGGCAGGCTTTAACAAACCTATCTCGTCATACCACATTAGGGTCTTTTTGTTGATGCCGTGCATCGCCGCAAACTGGCCGATGGTGAGCAGCTTGTTTTTTTCTGTCATAATCAAATTCCCCCTTGAAGCCGGAGTGTGTATGGTTTTTCCAAGTATTTTCATTTTATCATACAAGATTTGTGCGTTCCCTGCAAGAGCCAGATGGGAATTTCACAATGTGTGCAGGGAAAAAATATTTTTGAAAAACACCTTGACCGTACAGTTACTGTACGGTTTAAGATGCTTATTACAGGAAGCAAATAAAAATGAAAGGAGAACTGTATGGAAAACCAAAATGTCTATCTGAAACCTGTAACGCTCAAAAATATTTTAAAGTTTGCAGTCCCCACGATTGCAATGACCGTATTCATGTCGTTTTATACCATGGTGGACGGCCTGTTTGTGTCGAACCTAATCGGCACCGGCGCGCTCTCGGCAATCAACCTGACAGCGCCGCTTATCCAGCTGGTCACTGCGATTTCCACCATGCTTGCCACCGGAGGCAGCGCCGTCATCATGAAAAAGATGGGGGAGCAGAAGACCGAGGAGGCGAAGGAGGATTTCACGTTTTTGATTCTCGTGAACGTCGTGGTCGGTTTCATTATGTGCGGACTGGGATACCTGCTGATGAACCATATTTTTGCGGGAATGAACCTGTCGGCGGACGTGGAGGGATACTGTGTGGAATACCTGAGCCGTTACCTCCTGTTCACGGTTCCGATATTGCTGATGAACAATTTTACGCTCTACATGATTGCGAGCGAGAAGGCGACGCTGTCGCTGGTTTGCTCGGTGTCGGGCGGCGTGCTGAACATGGTGCTCGACTTCGTGTTTATCGCAGGCCTTGGCATGGGCATCGGCGGCGCGGCAGTCGCGACGGGGCTGGGCTATTCCGTGACAGCCGTTGTGGGACTCGTTGTTTTTAGCCGGAAAAAGAGCCTGTTACATTTCAAGAAACCGGTGATGCGTTTCAGGGTGCTTGCGGGCGCGGCAACAAATGGCTGCTCCGAGATGGCGACAGCGCTTGTCACGGGTATCATCACAATGATGTTCAACTGGACAATGCTTCGCTATGTGGGAGAGGACGGCGTGGCGGCAGTCACGATTATCATGTACGTGCTGATGTTTGCAAGCTCGCTCTATACTGGCTACTCATACGGCGTGGCGCCGATGCTCAGCTATTATTATGGGGAACAGAACCATGAGAAGCTGAAAAAGCTGGTGGCGGTCAGCCTGAAGGTCATCGCAGTGATTTCCGTCATGACGGTCGTGATGTCCTTTGCGCTCACAAAACCGCTGGTGTCCGTCTTTGCCCGGCCGGACAATCCGGTGCATGGTCTTGCAGTGACAGGAAACCGGATTTGTACCATTGCGCTGTTTTTTATCGGCTTTAATATTTTTGCGAGCGGAATGTTTACGGCGCTGTCGAACGGCGTGGTTTCAGCAGTCCTTGCATTTTCGCGGTCATTTGTATTTATGCTTGTCACGATGCTGGTGCTGCCCCTGATACTGGGCGTGAACGGCATCTGGCTTGCGACGCCCGCGGCGGAGCTGATGGCGCTTTTGCTGTCCGCCGGCATGTTTTTGAAATACAGGAAACGGTATGGATATTGATCATAAATTGATGTGGAAAAGGAGATATGGTAAAATGAAAACAGTGAAAAAAGTATGTCTAATTGCAGCCGGTGTTGTTGTCGTGGCAGGAATTGTCTGGGGGATATGCGGAAAAAAGGTAAAGATGCTGTACACTTCCCTGAATAGTTTCAAGGATGAGAATCTGGCGCATACGTTCCAGCACACGCCGGAGATTCAGCCGACGAAGAAAATCAGTGCGGGGGGAGAGCCTTTCCAGTTTTTACAGGAGGACAATGTCAGGCTCGCGGAGGGATTTTCGTATGAGGATGCCTATTATCCGACAGCGGACTTTATAGAGGACACGAAGACGACCGCCATGATTGTCATCAAGGATGATGTTGTCAAGTACGAAAACTATTTTATGGGTGGCGATGAGAATACCCTGTTCTCATCAAATTCCATGGGGAAATCCTTCGTGTCGGCGCTGATGGGAATTGCCGTCGCGGAAGGACATGTCGCCAGTGTGGATGACCCGCTCGGCAAATATATTCCGGAGTTTGTGGGGACAGCGCTGGAAAGCATTCCAATCCGAGCCTGCCTGCGGATGGCATCAGGAATTGACTTTAACGAGGACACGGACATGAATGGTTTTTCCATGAAGACACTGATGGGGACGCCGGCGATGAAAGTGATTGCAAAGTACGGTGTCCAGGAAGCACCCTATACATATCGCAGGTATCAGAGTATCAACACTGAAATTCTGGGAAAAGTAATTACCAACGCGACAGGGTATAGCCTTGCGGAGTACATGGAGGAAAAGCTCTGGAAAAAGATGGATCCGGCACATGATGCGTACTGGACACTGAGCAATGGGACGGAGCTTGCGATGGGCGGCCTGAGTGTGTCCCTGCGGGATTATGCGCGCTTTGCAAGGCTGTATCTGAATGAGGGCAGCTATAACGGCAGGCAGATTCTCCCGAGGGAGTGGGTGCGGGACAGTCTGGATATCAGTGCGGAATACTCGAAACCCGGCGCCAATCATGACGCCTACAATGCGATTGGTTATGGTTACCAGTGGTGGGTACCCGAAGGGAATGCGGGCGAGTTCATGGCGATTGGCGTCTATGGACAGTGGATTTATGTCAATCCGACGAACCGCGTGATTATCGTCAAGACCAGCGCAGACCCTGATTTTATGGAAAAAGGTTATGAACTGAAGCATGTGGAATTTTTCCGGGCGATTGCGGCTGCGGTCTGACTGAAAAATCAATAATGGCAAATCAAATCAAGCGGGGATTGTCCGGATGCGCTACAATGAATCCAGGGTGGTTGAAACGAGGAGGAAAATCAGATGTACGAATGGCAGAGGCAGATACAGATGATTGTCGACGAGATAGACAATTGTATTAAAAACCATGATGATGAGGCGTTAACGCTGTGTGCGCTTGCCCGGCGGCTGGGGTATTCCGAATTTCATATGACAAGAAAGTTCAGGGAGATTTCCGGTATGAAACTCAAGGACTATCTGCGCTGCAGAAGACTTGCCTTTGCGTTAAAGGAAGTGCGGGACGGCGATAAGGGCATGCTGGATATCGCTTTTGATTATGGATTCTCGTCACACGAGGCATTTACGCGGGCATTTAAGACCATGTACGGCGTTGCGCCAAGCGCATACCGGAAAAATCCGGTGCCGGTTGTCCTTCGCACCAAGATTAACCCGTTTGACCGCTACTTTTTTGGATTAGGAGAGATTGGTATGATGAAATCTACAGGAGATGTCAAAGTTTACTTAGTAACGATTCCGGCACACAAATTTCTGCACATCAAGAACTATGAGAGCAATGGGTACTGGGATTTCTGGCAGAAACAGAGCCTGATACCGGGACAGGACTGCGAGACGATCTGCGGTCTGCTCGACAGCATCAAGGGAAAGCTGGATGACGAGGGCGGCAGTGAGGCGAACAGCGGCAGCGGCCAGCTTATGGCGTACATCAATGATCCGAAGGGCAGGCTGTGCGACTGGGGAATACCGCGCGCGGAGTGCTATGGCGTGCGCCTTCCCGCCGACTATGACGGCGAGGTGCCGCAGCAGATGTGCATGATGGATGTGCCTGAGGCGGAGTATGTTGTCTTTGAGCACGGCCCATTTGACTATGAACAGGAAAACCGTACCGTGGAGGAGAAAATCGAGCGGGCAATGGCAGAATACGACTATGCAGGCAATGGCTACTGTCTCGACACGACACCCGGCAGGCTCGTCTATTTATACCATGACCCGGAACGGTTCTGGAAATATATCCGTCCGGTAAAGAAACTTTAAGAAGAGAAATATCCCGCACCAAGAGAAAAAGGCGGATTTTGGTGCGGGATATTTTTGTGATGGCAATATTTTGTTGTCTATGGTATGATTTTTATATGTAAGGAAACCAGGGCACTGCATCAATTATGACAAGGACTGCGCGGATAAGCCGCACAGCTGTGTCATCGAAAAATGGATAAAGAAGTAATGGGCTATGATGAATCGTTTATTGGGAATGATATATATTTTAATGCGGCAGGAAACGGTGACTGCCACGGAGCTTGCCCGGCGTTTTGAGGTGTCGGTGCGCACAATCTACCGCGACATGGACACGCTCAGCGCCGCAGGCATACCGATTTATGCCAAGAAAGGAAAAAATGGCGGAATCTGCCTGACAGAGCAGTTTGTGCTGGACAGGATGCTGCTCACAAAGGACGAACAGCAGGAGATTTTATCGGGACTGGTGTCACTGCGGGAAACCAGGGCGGAGGACGGCAATATCCTGCAAAAGCTCGGGGGACTTTTTCGGACAGAGCCCATTGACTGGCTTGCGATTGACTTGTCGGACTGGAGCGGGAGCAGGGCACAGCTCTATGAAGACATCAAGAATGCTATTTTGGCGCGGCGCCCGGTGCAGTTTGACTATTATGGAAAGAACGGACAGATGAGCCGGCGCACCGTAGAGCCTGTGAAGCTGGTTTTCAAGGAATATACGTGGTATCTCAAGGCATTTTGCAGGGAGAAGGAGGACTGGCGGATATTTAAGCTGTTCCGGATGAAGCGGCTTACTGTGCTGGAAGAAACCTTTATGCCGAGGGCGGAGTGCAGCCAGCAGGAGGATGGGACACCAGGGAGCGAAACGCAGACTGACCCTGACATGACAGTGGTTGATGTAAGGATTGACAAAAAGGAAGCGTACAGGGTGTATGACCGGTTTGAGGAGGAGGAAATTGAGGTGCTGCCGGACGGAAATTTTATGGTGCATTTCCATGTGTCCATGGACGACTGGGGCTACGGCGTTCTTTTGGGCTTTGGCCCCTCGGCAGAAGTGCTCGCCCCGGAGACGGTCAGGCAGGAGATGAAACGGCGCATTCAGAAAATGGCAGAAAGGTATTTTTAAAATATGACAGACTGTTGTCATATTTTATGTGGTATACTTGCTGTATGAAATTGAAACACCAAGGAGGAAAATACCATGATTATGTATGGCAGTATATACCTGATCGCAAAAGATTTTGAGAAAAGTATTTCATTTTACAAGGCATTGTTTGAGAAGGATGTCCATGCGCAGAATAAGACCCGCTTTGCAGTCTTTGACACCAACGGATTGTGGCTTGCCATCATGAACGGAAGATTTGACGTGGAACACCCGGATGAAGTATTGAAAAAAGGAGAGCGCTGCGCCCTCTACGACAATATGGAACCGATTATGGGAACTGCCAACTGTGGAAAAGTGGTCATCAACCTGAACACAGAGGACTTGCAGGCGGAGTATGAGCGAATCAAGTCCCTTGATATCGGAACGAACCTGACTAAAATCCGTTACATCAATGCCGGAAGGCCTTATTACTATTTCTGCCTGAAAGATCCAGACGGCAATACGATAGAAATTACAGGCAGCTTTCATGGAAAAATAGATGAATGAAAAACACTGCGTTTTAGAATCAAAATAGGGAGGGAAAACATGCTGGAATTACCGGAAAGCTATACGATTGCAAGGCAGATAAACGAACACCTGACGGGAAAAATCATCAGCCACATTGAAATCCTGCAGACACCGCACAAATTCGCTTTCTTTAATGGAGCACTGGATAAGTATGAGGAATATCTGGAGGGGCAGGTCATCACCGGGGCAGCCTTTCAGGGCGGAATGGTACAAATCAACACAGAGGACAGCATGATCATGCTGAACGATGGGGCGTATCCGCGCTACTATGATGACAGGAACAAATTTCCAAAAAAGCACCAGTTTGCAATCTGTTTTGATGATGAGACCGGAATCTTTGTGTCGATACAGATGTATGGAGGAATCACCGTTTATCCAAAGGGCGAATGCACGGACGGATATTATATATCCTCAAGCACAAAACCGAATCCGCTCACGGATGGGTTTACATTTCATTATTTTAAGTCCCTTTACCCGGCGGGTAAAAAGCTGTCCGCAAAGGCATTTCTTGCGACACAGCAGCGCATTCCGGGGCTTGGAAACGGTGTTTTGCAGGACATTTTGTGGGAGGCAGGCATAGACCCGCGCTACCCGATGCAGGATGCGCCGGAGGAAGATTTTCAGGCGCTGTATAATGCTGCGAATAAAATCATCAAGGCGATGGCAGACAAGGGCGGGCGTGACACGGAGCGGGATTTGTTCGGACAAAAGGGAAACTACATCACACAGCTGAGCAAAAATTCCCTGAATGAACCGTGCACCCGGTGCGGCTATGAAATTCACAAAACAAACTACATGGGAGGAACGATTTATTTCTGTGAACACTGCCAGAAACGGTAACCGCTGGCAGGTTCAGGGAATAGGAAAACAAAAGAGTATGAATAAATTTATTTTGAGGCAGTCCATGATTTTATTCATGGCTGCGGCAGTCTGGGGCGTGGCGTTTGTCGCGCAGAGTGTGGGGATGGACTATGTAGGCCCCTTTACCTTTGTCGCGGTGCGCAATGTGGTTGCGCTGGCAGTGCTCGTGCCGTGCGCCGTGGTGATGGACAACAATCGCAAAAAAAGGGAGAAACAGGAACGGATGCATCCGAAGGAAAATAAAAAAGCGCTCGCAATCGGTGGCATATGCTGTGGCATATGTCTTTTTGCCGCGAGTACCCTGCAGCAGTTTGGCGTAAAATATACGACAGTAGGAAAGGCTGGCTTTATCACGGCAATGTACATTGTGCTCGTCCCGGTTTTTGGCATTTTCCTGAAAAAAAGGACAGGGCTGAAAGTATGGGCGGCAGTGGTACTTGCGCTGCTGGGGCTTTATTTTTTGTGCATTACAAAAGGAGATTTTCAGCTGCAAAAAGGGGATATCTATGTACTGGGCTGCGCCGCGGTTTTTGCCATACACATACTGGTCGTGGACTACTTTTCGCCGCGGGTGGACGGCGTGAAGCTCTCCTGCGTGCAGACGCTTACCAATGCAGTGCTCGGGGCAGTCATGATGCTCTTGTTTGAACAGCCCCATCTGTCGGAAATCCTTGCGGCATGGCTTCCAATCCTGTACGCGGGCGCGCTTTCAAGCGGTGTGGGCTACACATTCCAGATTATCGGACAGAAAGGCATGAATCCCACGGCGGCGTCCCTGATTTTAAGCCTGGAATCTGTCATATCCGTGCTGGCAGGATGGCTGATTCTGCACCAGTCGCTCACTGCGAGGGAGTTTGCGGGATGTGCACTTGCCTTCGCGGCAATCATTTTAGTGCAGCTTCCTGGGCGCGCACAAAAGAAAAAAACAACTTCTTTCTATTACATAGTAGTCACAGTATTTTTCAAAATAATTGAAATATTCAGAAAAATATCTTATAATTGAAAGGTATATTATTTTTTATTCCAGGAGGCACATACATATGGAGAGTAATAAGGTCTACAAAAAAGTTTCTATTATTGTGACCATCGGGGCTGTGATGTTCATTGTTCTAGTATTTGCGTTTTCGATAAACAATGTAATTGCCTGTAAAATGATGGAAAAGGAAGTAGTGCGGGTATCAGGAATATCCATGGCAGAAGCGAAGGCAGAGATTGTGGGAACAGTCACGACGATGACGGCAGTGAGCCTTACGGTGGGAATTATTGCGCTGGTGATACTGGCTGTGATAATGGAAATTCTGGTGGTGAAACCGTTAAAGCGGTCAGTGGCGGAGATACACAGGATTGCGCGGTATGACCTGACGGAAACAGATATGCCGGGAGTACGCGCCATGACAACGCGAAAGGATGAGCTGGGAAGCATCAGCAGGAATATCGTCCTGATGTTTGACAATCTGCGCGATATCGTGACACGCATTGACCAGGCGGCAGTCACCTTGTCAGGCAACGCGTCGACGCTTGCTGACCAGACTGTGCAGATTAAGAAGTCGTCGGACGAAATCAGCGCCACGATGAACGACTTAAGTAATGCTGCCATGTCACAGGCAGACGAGGCAACCACGAGTGCAAACGAGGTTGCAAAGCTTGACGGGCTTATCATGAGAAATATAAGTGATACGGAAAACTTAAGAAGCAATGCCAGCCAGATGGACAATGTGAAAAACAGTGGTCTTGCGGCAATTAAGGATTTGATTGACAAGACGGTTAAGAGCCGGGAGAGCATTTCTGTCGTGCGTGAGGCGATGCAGCAGAACAACGAGCAGGCACAGCGGATAGAAATAACAAGCCAGAAGATTAATGATATCGCGGACCAGACCAACCTGTTGTCACTCAATGCCGCGATAGAGGCGGCAAGGGCAGGGGAGGCAGGAAAAGGATTTGCGGTTGTCGCGGAAGAAATCGGCGGGCTTGCAGAGGAGACCAACAACCTGACCAACGAAATAGGAAGCATCATACAGGAGCTTCTTGACAAGACGGCAGAGGCTACACGGAATATGGAGGACATGGAGAAAATTTTCGAGGAGCAGGAGCGCAGCGTCGGGGAGACAAGGGAGAACTTTATACAGATTGAGCAGTGTCTTGAAAGTGTGCAGTCAAGCGTCAATACCCTGTATGAGTCAAGCAATGACATGGCGGACAGCAAGCAGATTATTGTGCAGATGATAGAGGGAATTTCGGCGGCATCTGAGGAAAATGCCGCAGGCAGTGAGGAAGTGCTGGCAGCAGTCGAGACGCAGGACAGTGTCATTTCAGATATTACAGGCATGACACAGAACCTGTCGGCTGTGGCGGAGGAACTGATGGAGCAGACACATAAGTTTGTGCACTAAATGACAGAAAAAATAAAAAATGAAAGGAAGCATTCAAAATGAAAAAAGAGAATCTCTGGCTGGTTTACAACGAGGAGCATAAAAAGAAACTAAATGAGGTGTGCAGCCGCTATAAAACGTGCCTTGATGAGGGAAAGACAGAGCGCGAGTGTGTCGCGTCAGCGGTAGCCATGGCGGAAAAAAAGGGTTACAAAGAGCTGTATGGAGCCCTTGCGAAGGGGGAGACAGTCAAGGCGGGGGACAAATTTTATGCGGTAAAGATGAACAAGTGTGCCGTATTTTTCCAGATAGGAAGAAAGCCGATGTCCGATGGAATGCGGATTCTTGGCGCACACATTGATTCTCCGCGGATTGATGTAAAGCAGAACCCGCTGTATGAAAAGGATGGTTTTGCGTACTTTGACACCCATTATTACGGGGGAATCAAGAAGTATCAGTGGACGGCGATCCCCCTGGCAATTCATGGTGTGGTTGCCAAAAAGGACGGAACTTCGGTTCCGGTGTGTGTCGGCGAGAAGGAGGACGACCCGGTATTTGTCATAACGGATCTGCTTGTGCACCTGGCAGGGGAGCAGATGACAAAGAAGGCGACAGAGGTGGTTACAGGGGAGAATCTTGACCTCCTGATAGGAAACCAGCCGATTGAGCAGAGTGAAGACCTGGAGAAAGAGGAGAAGGAAGCGCTGAAGGCAAATATCCTCAATATCCTTTCCGAGTCATATGGCATTGAGGAGGAGGACTTTCTCTCAGCGGAGCTTGAGATTGTTCCTTCTGGAAAGGCGCGGGACATGGGATTTGACAGGAGCATGATTCTCGCATACGGACAGGATGACAGAATCTGTGCATTCACCTCGCTGTTTGCGCTGCTCGATGTGTCAGATACCGTTACGGACAGCACGCTCTGCTGCCTGCTGGCTGACAAGGAGGAGATAGGCAGCGTCGGGGCAACCGGCATGGACTCCCTCTTTTTTGAGAATACTGTGGCAGAGCTTGTGGCGGCTACAGAGAAGGATTCCCAGCTTCTGGTGCGCCGTGCGCTTGCAAATTCAAAGATGCTCTCCTCGGATGTGAGCGCCGGCTTTGACCCGCTGTATGCAAGCGTCTATGAAAAAAATAATGCTGCGTTCCTGGCAAGGGGACTGGCGTTTAACAAATTTACCGGTTCGCGCGGAAAGTCGAGCTCAAACGATGCCAATGCGGAATATATTGCGGAAATCCGGAAAATAATGGATGATGCGGAAGTGATGTACCAGTTTGCGGAACTGGGAAAGGTGGATGCAGGTGGCGGCGGAACCATCGCGAAGTTTATGGCACGGTATGGAATGGATGTGATAGACAGCGGCGTTTCCGTGATGAATATGCATGCGCCGTATGAGGTCAGCAGCAAGGCTGACGTATATGAGGCGGTAAGAGGCTACACGGCATTCTTAAAGGCATAAAAAAGGGCAATGCCCTTTTTTTATGCGCACGGACGCGGAAAGGAAGTATGCAGAATCAGCAGACTTTGTTTAAATAATATCAATTGTTGCAAAAAGGGAAAGTGCAGTGTACAATACAATGTAAGAGCTTACATAGTCTTTTACATTACGTGCAGGGTTTATTAACAGTTCCTGATATTAGGGAGCAGGCAGCACAGAAGAATAAGGAGGGAACCAATGAGCAGACTTGAAATTCCCATACCGAATAGGGCGCAGGTCGTAGTGGAACAGCTTTATAAGGATTTGGAGAGAAGGATTGAGGCGAGTCCGTCAGGGCTATGTCCCATTGATATGTCAAAGGCATTTCTGGAGCTGTGCCATGCGCAGACATGCGGCAAGTGCGTGCCCTGCCGCGTAGGGCTGAGGCAGCTCAAGAAAATGATATCGGATGTTTTGAACGCAAGGGCGACACTGGAAACGCTCGACGAGATGGAAGAGACTGCACTCAGCATCATGGAGTCCGCGGACTGTGCCATCGGTTATGAGGCTGCCAACATGGTATACAAGGGACTCATTGGCTTCCATGATGAATATGTGTCGCATATAGAGCTGGGACGCTGCAACTGCAGTTACCAGCAGCCGGTTCCGTGTGTGTCCCTGTGTCCGGCAGGTGTTGACATACCAGGGTACATAGCGCTTGTGCATGAGGGCAGGTACAAGGATGCCATCCGGCTGATTCGAAAGGACAACCCGTTTCCGACAACGTGCGGTTTTATCTGTGAGCATCCGTGCGAGGCAAGGTGCCGCAGGAACATGATAGATGATGCCATCAATATCAGGGGACTCAAACGCATGGCAGCAGACTTTGCCGGAAAGGTCGCACCGCCACAGTGCCAGACGTCCACAGGGAAAAAGGTTGCGATTGTGGGAGGTGGTCCCGGGGGACTAAGCACGGCATATTATCTGCAGCTTATGGGACATCAGGTTGTCGTGTACGAGATGCTGCCAAAGCTGGGCGGCATGCTGCGCTACGGCATTCCCAATTACAGGCTTCCGAAGGACAGGCTGGACGATGACATCAATGCGATACTGGAAACGGGCGTGCAGGTGAAGCACGGCCTCCGCATTGGAATAGACATAACGATTGATGACCTGAGAAACCAGTATGATGCGGTGCTGATAACGATTGGTGCAAGTACGGACAAAAAGCTTGGCGTGGAGGGCGAAGATGCAGACGGTGTCATCTCGGCAGTACAGTTCCTGCGCGATGTGGGAAAAGGCAGCGCCATTGACCTCAAAGGACAGGAGGTCTGTGTTGTCGGCGGCGGCAATGTCTCAATGGATGCAGTGCGCACCGCGGTACGGCTTGGCGCCAGGAAGGTGACGATTGTGTACCGGAGGCGCGTGGCGGACATGACGGCGCTGCGCGATGAGATAGAGGGTGCGATTGCGGAAGGCGTGGAAGTGGCGACACTCAGGGCACCGGTGCGGATTGAGACAGACAACGATTACAGCACGAGGGGGCTGTGGGTAAGGCCGCAGATGATTAGCAGCATCAGGGATGGACGCGCAAGCGTCAAGGACACTGGCGAGGGTGACATCCTGATTCCGTGCACCACAGTGATTGTGGCAATCGGGCAGGACATAGAGTCACAGCATTTTGCGGATGCGGGTGTTCCGGTAAACAGGGGTGTAATCCAGACTGGACGCCACGGCGGTTTTGATTTGCTTCCGGGCGTGTTTGCAGGCGGCGACTGTGCCACGGGACCGGCGACAGTCATCAAGGCAATCGGCGCTGCAAAGGTGATTGCGGCGAATATTGACGAGTATCTAGGGTTCCATCATGTGATACAGAGCGATGTGGAGGTGCCGCTGCCCAATATGGCAGACAGGAACCCATGCGGGCGCGTCAACATGACGGAGCGGGAGGCATGCCGGCGCGTATGTGACTTTGACGGAGTGGAGCTTCCGATGACAGAGGCGGAGTGCCGGCAGGAGGCATCAAGATGCCTGCGCTGTGACCATTTCGGGTACGGAATATTCAAAGGAGGGCGTGAGACATTATGGTAAAGCTTACAATTGACCAGAAAGCAATCGAAGTGCCTGAGGGAAGCACGATTATGGATGCGGCAAATATTGCGGGGATTCCGATTCCAAAGCTGTGTTTTCTGAAGGATATCAATGAAATCGGCGCCTGCCGGGTCTGCGTTGTCGAGATAGAGGGAAAGGATAAGCTCGTCACATCCTGCAACAATGAAGTGGAGGAAGGCATGGTTATTTACACCAACAGTCCCAAAGTCCGCAGAAACCGCAAAAAGACAGTGGAGATGATTCTTTCACAGCACAACAGCAACTGTGTGACCTGTGCAAGGAACAGAAACTGTTCGCTGCAGACGATTACCAGGGATCTGAATATTCTGGATGTCCCATATGAGAAAGAGCTGACACCGCTTCCGTGGAACAGGAACTTTCCGTTAATCAGGGATAATGACAAGTGTATTAAGTGCATGCGCTGTATTTCCGTCTGTGAGAAGGTACAGGGCGTCAGGATATGGGATGTCGGGGGAACCGGCTCACGGACAGGGGTGTATGTGTCCGGAAACCGGAAGATAGAGGAGTCTGACTGTGTGCTTTGCGGACAGTGTATCACCCACTGCCCGGTGGGGGCGCTTCGTGAGCGCGATGACACGGAGAAGGCATGGTGGGCAATCGAAAACAAAAAGAAAGTCACGGTTGTCCAGGTGGCGCCGGCGGTGCGCGCAGCATGGGGCGAAGTGTTTGGCATTCCGGCCAGGGAAGCCACCATGGGAAAAATTGCCGACGCACTCCGCAAGATTGGCTTTGACTATGTTTTTGACACGGTATTTTCCGCAGACCTCACGATTATGGAGGAGGGCAGTGAGTTTGTGGAGCGCTTTTCAAAAGGGGACACAAGGCAGATGCCCATGTTCACCTCGTGCTGCCCCGGGTGGGTGCGTTTCGTGAAGTCCCAGTACCCGCACCTGGTATCAAGGCTTTCCACCGCGAAGTCGCCCCAGCAGATGTTTGGCGCAGTGATGAAAACGTATTTTGCGAAAAAAATCGGTGTTGCGCCTGAGGATATGGTAACGGTGTCCGTCATGCCTTGTGTCGCCAAGAAGGGCGAGCGCAATATGGAACTGTTCTATGAGGAATATGCAGGGCATGATGTGGATGTGGTACTTACGACAAGGGAGCTGACGCGCATGATACGTATGGCGCACATTGACCCGTGCACACTCAGGGATGTTCCCTGCGACGACCCCATGGCGGACGGAACAGGCGCCGGTGTGATTTTCGGAACGACGGGCGGCGTTATGGAGGCAGCGCTCCGCTCGGCATATTATCTGATTACCGGGGAAAATCCGGATGCGGATGCTTTTTCGGAAGTCAGGAGCACGCGGGAGCAGCCGAAATGGAAGGAGGCTGAATTCCGTATCAAGGATATTGCGGTAAGAACTGCGGTTGTAAATGGCCTGGCAAACACAAGGGAACTGATAGATGCCCTGGAGCGCGGGGAAGTCCACTATGATTTTGTGGAGGTCATGGCATGTCCCGGCGGCTGTGTCGGCGGTGGCGGGCAGCCCATCAAGGACGGGTGCGAGCTTGCCACGGCGAGGAGCGGCAGTCTCAGGATGCTAGACGAGGCTGCGCCAGTCAGGTTCTCGCATGAAAACAAGGCAGTGCTGCATTTGTATGACGAATTTATGGAGAAGCCGTTGTCGCACAAGGCACACCTGCTGCTGCACACCGACCATGATGCATGGCAGATGCCAGATACAAAGAAATAGCCAGAATCAAAAAATTCCATCGTTTTGTGATGGAATTTTTTCTTCACTTTACAGGAAATTGCGACAACGTAGACCATTTAAACAAAAAGCGAAGCTTTTTGCTAGATGAGCGCGCTGGAGCATATCTTTTTCATTTCTTTGTATTGTAATAAATTTGCCGTAACTATATAATAATGTATAAAAAAGGAGATACGAAGGATGTCTGTTAAAATTTATGCAATGACGCACAAACAGTTTGCAGTGCCGGATGACCCCATGTACGTACCGCTTCATGTGGGGCACAAAAATGCAAAAGAAGACTTTGGCTATATCGGGGATGATACAGGGGATAACATATCGGAACTGAACTGTTACTATGCGGAGCTTTCGGGCGCCTACTGGGTGTGGAAAAATGTTGTGGATGCGGACTATGTGGGAATCTGCCACTACCGGCGGTTTCTTATGGGCGAGGAGGGCTATGTGTTCTCGGAGGCGGAGTATGAGCAGATTTTGCAGACGTACGACATTGTCACGACAAAGCAGCTGGAACTTCCCGGCTCGTACAGAAACGGGTTTGGCGCACATCACAATGTCAGCATGCTCGACGAGACAGGGCGCATTATTTCAGAAATTTATCCGGAATATTATGACACATTTGTCAGTTTGGTGCACCAGGACAAAACATATTTTGGCAATATCATGGTGGCGGAGAAAAAGCTGTATGATGCGTACTGCGAGTGGCTTTTTACCATTTTTTTTGCATTGCAGGAGCGCATTGACCTGACCTTTGCGGACGATTACCATAAGCGGGTGTTTGGATTCATTTCCGAGTTCCTGCTGTATGTGTGGGTGAAGGCAAGGAACCTGAAGGCATATGAGTGCAGGGTTGCCGTAATCGGTGAGAAGAAGGAGACAAATGAAGTCATGGAAAAAATGGCGGATTATTTTTGGCGCAGGGACGCAGCCGGGGCAAAGGCATATTTTGCGTCCGTGCTGAAGAAGAGGCCCGATATCCTTATGGAGGCATCTGACATCAATGGCGAGTGCAAGCTCTGCCTCCAGGCAGTGTCGACCGCAAACCTGGAGCTTGCCGAATATGGAAGCTGTTTTTTGCAGCATATCAATGACTACACGGAAATCATTGATTATTTCAGGGGACTCAACAGCATTGCGGCAGAGGCGGTTCGCGCTGTCTCGACAGAGAGCGAGCAAAAAGAACGGACGGCAAAGACAGTATATGTAAAAACAATCGAGCAGAAAAGCCGCGGGCAGGGAAAAGAAAGCGTGCCACCATGGACATCGGACATTGCAATCCGTGCAGCCGTCCGTCTGTATGCCTCCGGCAGCGAAAATGCGGAAAGGGCATATCGGTATTGCAAAAAAGGTTTTCTTCAAATGTAAAAATTAGCACTTGTAATAAAAGTCGATTTAGCATAGAATAATTAGTGGATATGCATAGGGGGGAGAAATAAGGAGTATGTGATATCCGTTATGAAAAATTTAATAGCAAATGCAAAAAATAAACGTTGCAAAATCATTTTTAGAAAAAAGCATCTATGCATGCTGGGTGTATTCGTACTGGCGATGCTGCAGCCAGTGATGCTGTGCGGATGCACGCAGGCACATGACGATATTAAAATGGAAATTTCCGATACAAGTCTTTCTGAAACAAAATTTTCCGGCGCAAATTTACCTGAAACAGAATATATAACTGGGACAGAGCCATCCGTGCAGACAGGGAATGACAGAATTATGACAGATGTGTCAGAATCTGGCGGGATGGTGTATATATATGTGTGCGGGGCGGTTGAGCTTCCCGGCGTCTACTGCCTGAAGCAGGGAAGCCGTCTGTATGAGGCGGTCGAGCTGGCTGGCGGGCTGTCCGGCGACGCGGATGCCGCCTGCCTGAATATGGCAAGGGAGATAGCGGACGGGGAGCAGGTGGTAATCCTGACACAGGAGGAGGCTGCCCTGCTGAAAGCGTCAGGGACATATCCGCTTGAATTATCCGGACAGGAACGTGCGGACGAGGGTTCCGGGCTTGTCAATATCAATACGGCAACCGTCACAGAACTGACAGGCGTGTCAGGTATTGGTGAGAGCAGGGCGCAGGCAATTATAGACTACAGGGAAAAAAACGGCGCCTTCCGCAGCATAGAGGACATCAAAAAAGTAGAGGGGATTAAGGACGGGCTTTTTTCTAAGATAAAGGATAAAATTAAAATATAGAAGTAGGGAGATTCATAAATCAATGGGAAAAAAGGTTTTGGTAGTGGATGACGAAAAGCTTATTGTAAAAGGGCTTCGTTTCAGTCTGGAGCAGGATGACATGGAGGTCACGTGTGCTTATGACGGCGAGGAGGCGCTTGAACTGGCAAAGAATAATAAATACGATATTATATTGCTGGATATCATGCTTCCAAAGCTGACGGGGCTGGAGGTATGCCAGCAGATTCGGGAATTTTCTGACGTGCCGGTCATCATGCTCACGGCGAAGGGTGAGGACATGGACAAAATCCTCGGGCTTGAATACGGTGCTGACGACTATATTACCAAACCATTTAACATCCTTGAGGTCAAGGCAAGAATTAAGGCAATCATACGCAGGACTGGCGGGAAAGGAAAGGAATCAGGGGACAAGAAGGTGCAGGTGATAGAGGCAGGCGATTTACGGCTGGACTGCGACGGAAGGCGTCTGCATGTGAGCGGGCAGGAAGTCAATCTCACGGCAAAGGAATTTGACGTCCTGGAACTTCTGGTACTCAATCCCAACAAGGTTTATGGCAGGGAGAACCTGTTAAAGCTTGTCTGGGGAGAGGATTATCCGGGTGATGTGCGCACGGTGGACGTGCACATCAGGAGACTGCGCGAGAAGATTGAGCCGAACCCGAGTGAGCCGAAATATGTGCATACAAAGTGGGGTGTGGGTTACTATTATAAATAGGTGGGAAACGTGGCAAAACTGTGGAAAAAAATAAAAAGCGGAAAACTATATACAAGCTTCAGGAGCCTGAAAACGCGGATATTCTGTTTTCTGATGCTGACAGGCATGATTCCCTGCGTGGTGCTTCACTACGGCATTCTCAGCCGTTATCTGGACAATGCCGTGTTAAGCCGCACCAACACCGTGCAGACGCAGGTAAAGATTATCGCAGACCACCTGATTACATATAACTATATGCTTGACAGCAGCAGTGATGTGGTCAATGCGGAATTGTCACAGCTCTCCAATCTGTATGATGGGCGTGTCCTTGTCATAGACGGCAATTTGAAAATCATAAAGGACACCTACGCAATCAGCGAGGGGAAAACAATTATCTCGGAAGCAATCATCAAGTGTTTTAAGGGCGGCGGCGCTTCCAACCTGTTTAATGAAACCGGATATATCGAGATTATCGTGCCGATTGAGGAGAAGCTTGAGGACAAGACACGGGTGGCAGGCGTGATGCTCACCAGTGTTTCGACAGACAGCATCATGAGCGGGTACGAATATATACAGAGTAGTGCATTTCTGCTGGAAATCGTCGCGATGGTTGTCGTATTTGGCATTGCAATTCTGCTCAGCAGGAAGATGCTGAAACCGTTTGAGAAGATTACGGACGCGATTAACGAAGTGAAAAACGGTTTTACGGACGAAGCAATCAGCGTGACGGATTACATTGAGACGGAGCATATCGGTGATGCCTTCAACCAGATGATGGGACGTATGAAGGTGCTCGATGATTCGAGGCAGGAATTTGTGTCAAATGTGTCCCACGAGCTGAAGACGCCGCTTGCGTCCATGAAAGTACTTGCAGACTCGCTTCTCACGCAGGAGGATGCACCGACCGAGCTGTACCGCGAATTTTTGACGGATATTGCCGAGGAAATCGACAGGGAGAACAAAATAATCACGGATTTGCTGTCACTTGTAAAGATGACGCGGACATCTGCTGACATGAATGTGGAGTCGGTGGACATCAATGCAGTGCTCGAGCTGCTGCTGAAGCGACTGGGACCTATCGCGACAAGGGCGGACGTCAGGCTGATTTTTGAGAGCCGCAGGCCGGTAATCGCGGAAGTGGATGAGGTCAAGCTGACACTGGCACTGTCGAATCTTGTCGAGAACGGCATTAAGTATAACAATGAGGGCGGATGGGTAAAAGTAATACTGGATGCAGACCACCAGTATTTTTGCGTTGAGGTTTCCGACTCCGGTGTGGGCATTCCGCAGGAGTCCATCGAGCATATTTATGAGCGTTTTTACAGGGTGGATAAGTCCCACTCCAAGGAAATCGGCGGGACAGGACTGGGGCTTGCAATCACGCGGAATGCGATACTGATGCACAGAGGTTCCATATCGGTCAACAGCGAGGAAGGAATCGGGACTATTTTTACTGTAAGGATTCCGCTGACGTACATTTCATAGTGTGAAGATAGGCGGTTTTCCGGAATGGAGGAGTTGTATGAATTTTGGGTCTGTGGGCAGGCGGCATATGGTTTTTCCGGTTTTGGTGATTGCATGCCTGATGATGATTCTGACAGACGGATGCAGCAAGACAGAGGAAAAGGGGACGCCTGTAGATATATCATATCTGAATAAAAATGAAACAAAGCTTGTGACGGAGACACATTATTTTGAGAGTGAGGATACCAAGGAACGCATTGTGGAAGTTCTGACACTGCTGTGTTCCGTGCCGGACAACAAGGAACTGAAGGCGACGCTCACGACAGGGATTAACATTATCACGTACTCCTACGATGGGGAACAGGTCATCGTGTCCCTTGGTGAGAAGTATAGGGAGCTTCCCAAGACAACGGAAGTGCTGACAAGGGCGGCGCTTGTCAGGAGCCTCACAAACATTCCGGGGGTGCGTTATGTGATGATTACGGTAAATGGGGAATCGCTGACGGACTTGTCCGGAAACGCGATAGGAATTATGACTGCGGACATGTTTGTCGACAATGCGGGAACGCAGGTGGAGACGGTGGAGAGCAAAGTCAACCTGCGGTTATATTTTGCGAACGAGTCCGGGGACGGACTGATTACCGTGAACAGGGAACTGACCCACAATGCAGATGTCTCCAATGTCCCGATGGAGAAGCTGGTTGTCGAGCAGCTGATCAGCGGTCCTGCAAACGACAAATCCTATCCGACAATCAGTCCGGGAACGAAGCTGATAAACAGCACGGTAAAGGATGGTGTCTGCTACCTGACGTTTGACAGTACGCTGATTACCGCGGTCAATAACGTGACGACGGACGTGACAATTTATTCGATTGTCAACTCCCTGGTGGAGTTGAGCAACATCAACAAGGTACAGATAGCCATTGAGGGAAACAAGGATGGGAAATTTCGGGACAAATATGAGCTTTCGACTGTATTTGAGCGGAATCTGTCGCTTGTGGAACAATAGGCATCTGGCGGGAATTGAAAATATAAGAACTGGAGGATGGGGATGAAAAGACCACTGTGCTGCGTCTGTGCGGCATTTGTGGCGATTGTGTTCTTATATCTGGAATGGAACCCGGCACCGCAGACCATATATGACCATCCGGAGGGCAGCAGGATTGCGCTGTGCGGCGAGGTGTGCCGGAAAGAATGGCAGGGCAGTACGCTTGTGCTGTACCTGAAAAACATCAGCGGCAGTGCACAAGCCTGTAAAGTGATGTGTTACGTGGAGCCGGATGATTTGGCGGAGGAGCCAAGACTGGGAAGTACCGCTGCTGTGGAAGGGGAAGTGTCCTATCTGGAGCAGGCGCGAAATCCCGGGGGCTTTGATGCAAAGAGCCATTATCAGATACTTGGCATAGATTTCCGGCTGTATAAGGCAAGAGTATGCGCTGTGGGAAGCGGATATTCGGGTTATCACGAGACATTATACCGGATTAGACGTTATTTCGAAAATGTATTTGACCGGGTTCTTTCCGCGAAGGACGCCTCTGTCATGAAGGCAATGATTCTCGGGGCAAAGTCCGGGCTTGACGCGGAGAGCAGACAGCTTTTTCAGAGAAGCGGGATTGCGCACATTTTTGCCATATCCGGGCTGCATATCACGCTCCTTGGAATGGGGCTGTACAGGCTGCTGCGCAAAGTATGCCTTCCACAGTTTCTTTCTGCATTGACGGCAATTTTTTTGATGACTGCATATGGGAATATGGTCGGGATGGGCAGCTCAGCGTACAGGGCAGTGTTTATGTTTTCCATGCAGCTTGTGGCAAAGCTGCTGCGGCGCACATATGACATGCTCACGGCGCTGGCGCTGGCGGCAGTGCTGATACTTGCAGAGCAGCCGCTTTATCTGCACCATGCCGGGTTTCTGCTCTCATTCGGGGCAGTGCTGGGCATCGGCTGCTTTGGCGATATCATGAAACCATCGGGTGCGGGCATTTTTATGGTACATTTTCCGGTGATGCTGTATGGGTATTATGGGTTTCCGGTCTATTCGTTTTTGCTGAACCTGATAATCATACCTGCCATGACGGTCGTGATGGTGACTGGGCTTTTGTGCCTGGGGCTTGGCAGTCTGCCAGTGGCAGCAGGAGCCGGAATGGCAAAGCTTGCCGGGGGAGTGTGCCATATCATGATTAGCCTGTTTGAGTGGCTTTGCGGGATTTCACTGAAGCTTCCGTATGCGGAGTGGATTGTCGGAAGACCCGCGGACTGGCGGATATGCGCGTACGTTATGGTACTATTGTTCCTGTACGCGGCACATCGCTATGCTGCATATTTCTCAAAAGGAAAAGCATGTGAAAGGCGGGGCATCCGGATTGGACTGCCGCCGCAAATCAAATGGATGGTTCTTCTTGCGGCAGTGGTGCTGATAAGCGATTCTTCGCCTGACGGTGCGTCCATGACATTCCTCGATGTGGGGCAGGGTGACTGTATATGGGTTGAGAGCACGGCGGGAGAACATTTCCTGATAGATGGAGGAAGCACTTCGGAACGCAGTGTAGGGCAGTATACAATTGTTCCGTACCTGAAATACATGGGGGTGTCAAGGCTTGATGTGGTCTTTCTGACACACCTTGACAGCGACCATATCTCAGGCGTGCTGGAAATGCTCGATGACAGCACAGGCGTGGGCGGCGGAATTTCGATTGGCGGGATATGTATCCCATGCGCCACAGTGCAAGATGAGGCATATGGGAAGCTGGCGGCATTGTGCGAGGCAGGAAATATACCATTGTATCAGATGAAGGCTGGGGACAGGGTAACTGCGCACGGATTATGTTTTGAAGTGCTGCACCCGCAGGCGGGTTATGAGGCATCGTCAAGGAATGCCGGTTCCCTTGTCATGAAGCTTGAGATTGCAGGGCACACAGGCAGCGGGGAAACTGAATATGTGACAGCGCTGCTGACAGGGGATGTGGAAGCGGACGGTGAACTGGAGGCGGCCAAAATACTTGCAGGAAGGGCGGACTTTACAGGAATTGATATTTACAAGGCGTCCCATCACGGCTCGCGGACGGCGAACACTGCGGAATTAATCGCTGCGGCCGTCCCGCGGCTTGGCATCATATCCTGCGGGGAGGACAACAGCTATGGGCATCCGCATGCTGAGACAATTGAGCGGTTCAGACAGGCAGGAACTGATATTATGATAACAAAGGACACAGGAGCCATAATAATTCAGATAAAAAATGGAAATTATACAGTCACATCGTATAAAAGGAGCAGATCATGAAACGGATAGCGCAGGATATCAAAAGCGGTCAATTTGGCAATGTTTATCTTCTGTACGGGGAGGAGGCGTATCTGCGCAGGCAGTACCGCGACAACCTGAAGAAGGCGCTTGTGCCGGAGGACGATGCCATGAACTGCAGCGTATATACAGGCAAGGATATCGACGCCGGGGAGGTTGCGGACATCGCGGGGACGATGCCTTTTTTCGCGGAGCGCAGGGTCATTGTCATTGAGAACAGCGGCTGGTTCAAAAGCGGGAATGATAAAATTGCCGAACTTGTTAAAACGATTCCGGATACGACACATATCATATTTGTGGAGGGGGAAGTCGATAAGCGCGGAAAGCTGTACAAGGCTGTTTCGTCAAAGGGTTATGCGGCGCTCTGCGAGATGCAGGACGAGGCGACACTCAAAAAATGGATACTCGGGCTGCTCAAAAAGGAAAATAAGCAGATTACGCCGGATGCGCTGAACCTGCTGATAGACAAAACCGGTACCAGTATGGAAAACATCAGGAGGGAGGTCGAGAAACTCGTCTGCTATAAATATTATGATGAGGGAATTACCGCCGCGGATGTGGAGGAGCTGTGTATCGTGCAGATTCAGAACCAGATATTCGACATGGTTGAGGCGGTCGCGCAGAAAAACCAGAAACGGGCGCTGGAATTGTACTATAACCTGCTTGCCCTCAAGGAAGCGCCGATGAAGATACTGGCGCTCATTGCCCGGCAGTTCCATATGCTTTTGCAGGTTATGGAGATGAAGTCCAAAGGCTACCAGGAGGGCGAGATTGCATCCCGGACAGGATTAAATCCTTATTTTCTCAAGAAAAAGTATATTCCCCAGGCATCCCGGTTTAAACAGCCGCAGCTTGAGGCGGCGCTCCGGACATGTGTTGCGGCGGAGGAGAGTGTCAAGACGGGACGTATGCCGGACGTGCTGAGCGTGGAACTGATTATTGTCGGGCTTAGCGCGGAGAAAGAAAACAGGAAGGAGAAGGAAGTAAAATGATGCCAAATGATCCAGTGATGCTCCTAAGCTACATCAACCTGAAACTCAGGGATTATTATCCGAGCCTTGCGGCATTCTGTGAGGATACAGGCGAGGATATGCAGAAAATAGTAGACAAATTACGCCAGATAGATTATCATTACGACGAGGCAGAGAATCAGTTTCGGTGAGAAACATGCTCTGATGAAATCATTTGGAGGTTTTGAGGAGATGAAAAAATTTATCAGGAAAGGGTATGTACCTCTTATCCTGTCGGCGATACTGCTGACAGGCTGCGGACAAAAGGCGGATGTCGATACGGTCAATGCGGTGGAGGCTGCAGAGGAGGAGCGCAGCCAGAGTGAATCAAGGAGCACAATCCTTGAGGAGAAGCTTGAAAAGGAAGCAGAGGAAAGGGAGACATCAGAGACACAGACACAGGAAAAAGGGGTCACGTTTATGGATGACATTGGCAGGACAGTGACAGTGGAGAGCCACGACAGGGTAATCACGATGATAGGAAGCTTTACGGACATCTGGATGCTTGCGGGCGGTGAGGTAGTGGGCGCTGCCAATGACTCATGGACCAGCTTTGACCTGGATTTGGGCACGGATGTCGTAAACATCGGTTCCCATGTGGAGCCGGATATCGAGAAGATTATTGCGGCGAAACCGGATTTTGTCATAGCGAGTGCAAACACGGATGCCGATATGGACATGGAGAAGATTCTTGCGGATGCAGGGATTACGACTGCATATTTCTCCGTTTCGAATTTTAATGAGTACATGAACATGCTTGAAATATGCACAGACATAACAGGCAGAAAGGATCTTCTTGAGAAAAACGGGTATGCCGTGAAGGCACAGATTGACAAGGCGAGGGAGCAGGTCAGCATAAGGAATATGCAGGGGAAACCCGCGCCGGAGGTTGTGTTTTTAAGGGCGAGCGCATCGAGCGTCAAGGCAAAGGGAAGCTATGGGAGTGTCGGCGGTGAGATGCTTGCGGATTTGGGCTGCATCAATATTGCGGATGACGATGACAGCCTGCTTGACGACCTGAGCATGGAGGCGATTATAGCGGCAGACCCCGATTTCATCTTTGTGACCACACAGGGGAGCGATGCACAGGCAGTTTATGCGAACGTGGAGGAGACGCTGCTTGGCAACCCGGCATGGAATCAGCTGACTGCCGTGAAGGAGGGCAGGTACATCATGCTTGAAAAGGAGCTGTACAACCTCAAACCCAATGCGAGGTGGGGGGAAGCCTATCAGAAGCTTGCAGACATTCTTTATGGGGAAGAACAGAAACAGACGGATGCGGATTAATAAAAGAAATAGTAACACCCTTCACCATCGGAGAATTCCTTCAGCCGGACATCAAAGACTGTTTCAATAATGTGCTGCCGCAGACATTCTTCCGGAGTGGCTGTGGCGGCTATTTTTCTGTCGTGCATTATGACAACCGTGTCAGAAATCCGGAGTGCCTGTCCGATATCATGGAGGACGAGGATGACAGTTTTTCCGTGGTTCTTCAACTGCAAAATCATTTCCGTCAGCTCGCGCTGCCCTTTCAAGTCAAGGTATGTGGTTGGCTCGTCAAGGACGATATAGTCACAGTCCTGTGCAAGCGCCATGGCAAAAAAGGCGCGCTGGCGGATGCCGCCTGACAGCGTGTCGGCATACTGCGCGGCATATGCATCCACATGGGCAAACTGCATTGCCTCACTGACGATTGCAATGTCCTTTTCGGACTTTTTGCGCGAGAATCCCAGATGCGGGAACCGTCCGTGTTCGACAAGTGTCTTTACCGGCAGGGCGGGAATCACCGTGCGTACCTGTGGCAGGAAGGAGATACGGCGGGCGCGTTCCTTGTGCGGCATAGCAAGATAATCTGCCCCTTCAAGCACGATGGTGCCGGAAGTGACTTTTGAAGAACCGTTCAGGCATTGGAGCAGTGTCGTCTTTCCACAGCCGTTCGGACCGATGACGGCGGTGATTTCCCCTTTTTGAAAGCAGACGGAAATGTCATTCAGTATGGGCACTCCGCCACAGCTTGCACTGACATTGTAAAATTCAAGCATTGACCCTGCGTCCTCCTTTCTTTTTTAACAACAGGTACAGGAAAAAAGGTCCCCCGATAAAGGACATCAGGACGCCTGCCGGAAGCTCAAACGGTGCGAACAGCACGCGTCCCAGAATATCGCAGATTAATACGAAGATGGCGCCCAGCAAGGCAGAACAGGGCAGCAGGTATCGCGCGTCATTTCCGAAAAGCCTGCGGCATATGTGGGGGACGACAAGCCCCACAAAGCTGAGCAGCCCGGCATAACTTACCACACAGCCTGCCAGCACGCTCGACAAAACCAGTATGGACAGGCGGACAACAGGGACATTGAGTCCGAGGGAACGCGCGATGTCATCGCCCAGCCCGAGGACATTGACTGACCTGGCAAAAATAAGCGTCATCAGAAGCGCTGCGAGAATGGCGGCACCGGGAATTTTTAAATGTTCATAAGTAATGCCGGACAGGGAACCAATCATAAATGAAGTGAGATTGACCGAGATATCCGTGTCAAGAAGCTTAATCGTGTTGATGCCTGCATTTAAAAAGCTTGAGACGGTAATTCCGGCAAGGATAATGGTGGTGCGTGAGCTGTCTGCCATGTAGGCGAGCCCGAAGATGGCAAGCGAGGTGGCAAGTGCGCCAAGGAACGCGGCAGCAGGGATGCAGGAAGCTTGTCCGTTTCCCAATAATAAGGCGAGCATGACGGCAAATCCGGCGCCGGAGTTTACGCCGATGGTGTTTGGACTTGCGAGGGCGTTGTTCATGACGTATTGCAGGAGCACGCCCGCAGTGGCAAGTCCCATTCCGGCAAGGCACGCCCCGGCGGCGCGGGGAAAACGTACGGTATAAACAAGCACATAGGCGGTGGAATCCCTGTCAAATCCGGCGAGGCATCTTAGGACACTTGCGGGGGACAGCGGGACACTTCCCAGAAGAATGCCGGCAAAGAAGCAGAGTATGAGCAGCAGGACAAGGGACAAAAATTTTTTTCGCATAGTGTGTTCTCCATAAAAAATCTGATAAATTATACTCACGGCCGATGAAATCTGCCGTGAGTATTGCGCCAGCCGCAGCCGCAAAGCGGCATATTTCCTTATGCGGCTGTGTGCATCATGTTATGCTGAGTGGCAGATTTATCTGACGCTCAGTATAATAATGGCACATTTTTCCGGTTTAATCAAACAGTATTTTATCGACCGTGACAAAATCATACCCTTGTTTCTGTAGTTCGTCGACAACCATAATGGCAGCGTCCACGGAGGTATCATAGTAATCGTGCAGCAGGATAATGTCATTGTCGGACACTTTTTTGAGGACGGCGTTTGCCACGCGGCTGGCGTTGGCGGTGCACCAGTCGAGCGGGTCGACGTTCCAGAGGACAGGAAACATATTGAGTTCCGTCTCGATTTTTTTGTCCCAGGAACCATATGGGGGACGCACATACTGGATTTCGTCGCCTGTTATGTCGGAAAGAATCTTGTTCGTCTGTATCAGCTCGTTCTGAAACTGCTCCTTGTTTGCGGAAGTAAGCTGGATATGGCTGTATGTGTGATTGCCGATTAAGTGCCCTTCGTCATGGATTCTTTTTATGACGTCAGGGTGCAGCTCCGCGTGTTCTCCCGTAACAAAAAAAGTTGCCTTCACGCCGCGTTCCTTGAGGGCATCGAGCAGTTTTTCCGTATATACCGGATGCGGACCGTCATCGAACGTGAGGGCAACTCGCCTGATTTCCGCGGAATCGTTTCCGGGAGTATTTTTCACTGCCGGGGAAGTGGTGAAAACTGTTTTGTACGGTAGAAGTTGTCTTGCCAGCGCCAGTACGGTCAGACACAGGCATATGGTGTATAATATATTGAATATGCGATTATAATGTTTCATATACGGAACCGCCATGGTACACTACGTTCATATATATTGTATGCAGCGGAAAGGATTTGGTTACGGTTCATTGTGTAAAAAATTCAAAGATGATATACTATAAAAAATGAATAGAGAAGGAGAAAAGAAATGTTGACAAAAAATGTGACACTGGAACATAAAAATATACTCGTGACTGGGGCTGCCGGTTTTATCGGCTCCAATCTTGTGCTTGCACTTTTAAAAGGCACGGAAAATGTGCATATCATCGGTATTGACAACATGAATGACTATTATGATGTCTCGCTCAAGGAGTTCCGGCTGAATCAGATTAAGGAGCTTGAGGATTCCGTATCGGGCGATTTTTCATTTGTGAGGGGCAGCATTGCGGACAAGGCACTGGTCAATGAACTGTTTGACAGGTATCAGCCACAGGTGGTGGTAAATCTTGCGGCACAGGCGGGTGTGCGCTACAGCATTGAAAATCCGGATGCGTATGTCGAGTCAAACCTGATTGGGTTTTACAATATACTGGAAGCGTGCCGCCACAGTTATGACAACGGCGCAGATGGTGTGGAGCACCTCGTATATGCCAGCTCCTCCTCTGTGTATGGCAGCAATAAGAAAATCCCATATGCAACGGAGGACAAGGTCGACAATCCGGTTTCCCTCTATGCAGCCACCAAGAAGTCGAACGAGCTGCTCGCCCACGCGTACTCCAAGCTGTATGGGATTCCGTCCACCGGACTCCGGTTCTTTACCGTGTATGGACCTGCGGGACGTCCGGACATGGCATATTTTGGGTTTACGGACAAGCTGGTGCACAATAAGATGATTCAGATATTTAACTATGGAAACTGCAAGCGTGATTTTACCTATATTGATGATATCGTGACGGGCGTGACAGCCGTCATGCAGTGTGCGCCGCTTCCAAATGAAGACGGTGTGCGGTATAATATATACAATATTGGAAACAACCAGCCGGAAAACCTGCTTGACTTTGTGGAGATTTTGCAGGAAGAGCTGAAGGCTGCCGGCGTACTGCCACAGGATTATGACTTTGAGGCACATAAGGAGCTGGTAGGGATGCAGCCGGGCGATGTGGAGATTACCTATGCCGATGTGCGCGCGCTTGAGCACGATTTTGGCTTTAAGCCGGAAACAAGCCTGCGGGATGGCCTGCGTCGCTTTGCACAATGGTATAAGGATTTTTACGCATAATTGTTGCAATTTGACAGTCAAAAAGTTATACTTATAGATAGATGTAAAAGAATCGACTAAAAAAGGATGTGGAAGTTCATGGATTTTAAAAGAAAAAAAATTAGACTTGGCGATTTGCTAGTGGAGACTGGCTGTATTACTGAGGAACAGCTCCAGAGGGCGCTTGCAAAGCAGAAGGAGCGGAACAAAAAGCTGGGGGAAATCCTTGTAGACGAGGGGTTTATCACTGAGGATGACATCGCAGTGGCACTGAGCAATCAGCTGAATATCGAGATTGTCGACCTGCAGAATATAAACGTGGATAAGTCCGTAACACAGCTTGTTCCGGTAAATATCCTGAAAAAATATACCATGATTCCGTATGCATTCAGTGAGAACAATAAGAATGTCCTCCGGGTGGCGATGGAAAATCCGCTCGACACATATGCGCAGGAGGATATATCCATCATCACGAACTATCAGGTGGAGCCTGTGGTGGCGACGACCAGAAGCATCATGCTTGCCATTGACAAGTATTTTGGGCAGGCGGAAATGAAAGATGCACTCAACCAGTATGCAAAGGAAAAGAAGCTTGAGGTTGAGGTGGATGAGCATGAGGAGACGGAAATCAACAGCTCCCCGATTGTAAAGCTTGTCAAGGAAATGATAGACCTTGCCGTGCGCCAGCGCGCATCGGATATCCATGTGGAGCCGATGGAGGACTATATCCGCGTGCGTTACCGTATCGACGGTGTATTGCAGAAGAAGGCGACCTACAATGTTTCCGTACTTCCGGCAATCATCGCGCGTATCAAGATTATAGGCGGCATGGATATTTCCGAGAAGAGAAAGCCGCAGGATGGGCGTATCACACAAGTTGTAGACCATGTTGAGTATGATATCCGTGTTTCCATCCTTCCGACGGTATTTGGCGAGAAGGTCGTTATGCGACTCACTGCAAAGATGGCGCTTACAAGGGAAAAGAGCCAGCTTGGCCTGAAGCCGTATGAGCTGGAACAGTTTGACTATATTATCAAAAATCCACATGGCATCCTTCTGGTAACAGGACCGACCGGTAGTGGTAAGTCAACGACATTGTATACCGCGTTGAGCGAATTAAATACAAACGACGTTAATATTATTACGGTAGAAGATCCTGTCGAGGCAAATATTGATGGTATCAACCAGGTTCAGGTAAATCCCAAGGCAGATCTTACCTTTGCGAGTGCACTGCGCTCCATCCTGCGACAGGATCCGGACATTATCATGATTGGTGAGATTCGAGATACGGAGACGGCAGCCATAGCGGTGCAGGCGTCCATTACGGGACATCTTGTGGTAAGCACGCTGCATACCAACTCGGCTGCAAGCTCCATCACGCGTCTTGAGGATATGGGAATTGAGTCCTATCTGATAGCAGATTCCGTAATCGGTGTCATTGCCCAGAGACTTGTCAGGCGTCTCTGCCCTATCTGCAAGAAGCCGAGACCGGCGACGGAGCAGGAGAAGGAATTCATGGGAGTGGATGGCAGTGAAGAAGTCACGATTTATGACCCATGTGGCTGTTCTAAGTGTGAAAATACAGGCTATAAAGGACGAATCGGTGTCTATGAGATTATGAAGATGACGCCCACGCTCAAAAAGATTATCAGCAGGCGGGATGGTGCGGATGTCCTGAAGGAAAAAGCGATTGAGGAAGGAATGAGGACCCTGCGGATGAGCGGTTCAGGTTATGTGCTTGATGGCACAACTTCCTTTTCGGAGGTCATGCGCATATCATTTGATTCATAAAGAACACCATAAAATACAAAGACGCGGATGAAGAAGCGGGTAGCATGAAAGGGGAAAGTGGCAGAAATGGCAAAATATGGGTATGAAGCCATAGATAAGCTTGGAAAAGAAGTGAAAGGTTCCATAGATGCAGACAGCGAGGACGAGGTAAAAAGTAAACTGCGAGGCCAGGGGCTGACTGTTGTCTCTGTAAAGGGACAGAGCATACTGACACAGGATATCAATATCCAGATAGGAGGGTATCCGACGGCGAGGGATCTCAGCGTCATGTGCCGTCAGTTCGTCAGTATGAACAAGGCGGGCGTAACGATTATGGAGACGCTGCGCATGCTACATGAACAGACAGAAAACAAGAGATTAAAGGATGCGCTCAATGAGGTAAGAATTGGCATTGAAAAGGGTGATACGCTTGCGCAGGCGCTCGGTGACCACCCCAAGGTGTTCCCAAGCCTTATGGTGAACATGGTGGCGGCAGGCGAGGCATCAGGTACCTTACATATTGCAATGGACAGGGTTTCGACACAGCTTGACAAGTCAAGCAGGACGCAGGCGCTTGTGAAAAAGGCGATGATATATCCGATTGCAGTGTTTATTATTGCGATTATCATAACGGTTGTCATGCTGGTTGTCGTGATTCCTTCCTATGAGACGATGTTTGTAGACCTGGGCACGGAGCTTCCGGGTATCACAAAATTTTATGTGGCACTGAGCAACGGACTGATCAATTACTGGTTTATCATTGTTCCGGTTATTGCGGGAATTGCGATTGGCATCGGTTATTTTGCAAAAACACTGGCAGGAAAACATTTTTTTGGAATGCTTGCCTTAAAGATACCAATCCTGAAAAACATGACAGTGAAGTCCGCAGCGGCACAGATGGCAAGGACGCTTGGCACATTGCTGGGTTCCGGTGTGTCGCTTGTCGAGGCGACAGAAATCGTGTCAGGCATCATGGGCAACATTTACTTCAAGGAAGCATTGAAGGATGCGTCTGACCAGGTGTCCATTGGTATGCCCCTGTCCCGTCCGCTTGAGGACTGCGGGCTGTTTCCGCCGATGGTATACCATATGCTCCGTATTGGTGAGGAATCCGGTAATACGGAAGATATGCTGGATAAGCTTGCGGACTACTATGATGAAGAAGTCGAAATGGCAGTGCAGTCACTGATGGCAGCGATGGAGCCAATGATTATTGTGGTGCTCGCAGTTGTGGTTGGCGGACTGGTAGCTGCATGTATGGCACCGATGATGACGATGTATACTGCACTTGATTCAATGTAATAAAAAACGGTTGATAGAAGAGCGGAGGACAGGAATGGCAGGATTTGATAAGGATGCGTTTTGGAGTAAAATATTGTCCATGTATGACACGGCAAGGGAGAACAACTATGTCGTGAAAATTGACGAGGAACAGATTCGGGAGCTGAAGTCAATTTATATTGATTTGTACATACCCATGGAGAACTTAAGCCACTATGATGATGAGAAATTGCTCAAGAAAATGATGACAACGATTTCGTCGATGTACAAGGTGGATAAGGACACCATGGGAAATTCAGGTGAGATTGTCCAGCTGGTCAATACAGTCAACTATGATGGCAGGAACATGTACATCTGGTTTGCCAAAATATCCCCGGTAAAAATGAGGCGGATTCAGCTTGGTAAGACAAGGGAACAGATTGCAGAGCGAATGGGTTACGGAGTGTCGGCAGTGAAAAACTGTGAGGCTTCTTTCTGCGATTTGTCGAGACAGCCGGAACGGCTGATACGGAAACTTGCAAAGGCACTGGAATGTGACCCATCGGCACTGTTGAATTAAAAAATGGAGGGAAATGAATGGGCAGCTATATTTTTACGGATATGGAGATTGATGCGATTGGGGAAATTTCAAACATATGTCTTGGGTCGTCGGCGTCGACACTCAGTATGCTGGTGCGCCATACAGTAGATATTACTCCGCCGAAGGTCGAAATTGTCGAGAAAAGCGAATATACGAAGAACGTATCCTCCAAAAAGGTTTTTGTTAAGGTGAATTATGTGGAAGGCGTAAAGGGATGCAGTATATTGATGCTTGAGGAGCATGATGCCAAGGCGATTGCCGACCTGATGATGGGAAGCGATGGAAATGGTGATTTTGCAAAAATGGAGCTGGGGGAGCTTCATATCAGTGCAGTGTCCGAGGCAATGAACCAGATGATGGGAGCAGCAGCGACTGCCATGAGTGTCATGCTGGAGAGAAAAACGGACATATCAACGCCGGAAGCAAAATTTATGGAGGATGGAGAATACATTGCATACGAGTTTCCAGATGAAGAGCGGTTTGTGAAGGTAAGGTTTCGGATGAAAGTCGGGGATATTATCAATAGTCCTGTCGTACAGCTGTATCCCCATAACCTTGGTAAGGCAATCAGTGACCTTTTCCTTATCAAGAAGGCAAAAGAGAAGGAAAATCAGCAATAAATGGGTACAGAGGATAGAAAGAAGAGATTAACCAGAAAAAATATAAAAAAGTTATACGAAATTTCTTATAGCTTCCTGAGAAAAATAAAATATGACCACGTGTCCTCATTTGCAGGACACGCGGCTTTATTTTTGCTTATGTCGCTGTTTCCGATGGCGATGTACTGCATATCCATGTTCAACTATCTTCCGATTGACACGGGGCGCTTTACGGCATATCTGCTTGGTGTCATACCGGAAGGATTTGCACCGCTTCTGAACCAGATTCTTGCGGAGGCGTATGCGGAGAGTACGACCATGGTAAAATCATTTACCATGCTGGTCATGCTGTTCTGTGCGTCCAAGGGTGTCTATGCGGTTATTATCGGTATGAACGCGGTATATGGCATCAGGGAGACCAGAGGGACGGTATTTGTATATGCGCTCGCAGTCCTCTATGTGGTAGCCTTTTTTTCGGCAATGGGGCTTATGATGGTTCTGATTGTCTTAGGGAACAATATTTTTAACTGGCTGCTTCAGTTTGTGCCGGGAATGGCTGTGTTTGACACGCTGTTCAAATACGGAAAATACCTGTGTATGCTCGTGTTTTTGATTCTTTTCTTTTTGCTGGTGTACATGAATTTTCCCAATAGAAAGTCAAAACTCCGCTATGAGTTCTGGGGGGCGCTGTTCTCCACAATTGCCTGGCTGGTTTATTCGTGGGCATTTTCTTTCTACATAAGTAATTTTGCCAATTACTCGATTACATACGGAAGCCTTGCAACAGTCGTGATTTTCATTTTGTGGCTGTATGGGACAATGAATATTGTGTTTGTCGGCGCCGAAATCAATGTGGTTCTGCGTAAGTTTGCGGAATACGGGTATAATTACAGAAGGGCATACGAGTACTATAAGGATAAATACCATGGGGATTTGATGGTGCAAAGAGGAACTTTGATTAAGTTCCGTGCAAAGAGAAGACGAGTAGGGAGAGAAAATGACATATGATGTGTTTATTTTGTGGTAACAGGGAAAAGTGCTGGGAGGATAAAAGCGATGAGGCGCTTGCGCTGGAATGGGTGAAGTGCGGTTATGATGATTATGTGCTGGATGAACAGATTCATTTGGATGACCTGCTTGCGGAGTCCAGCAGGCGAAGGGAGCCTGACAATGATTAAACCGGATGCATTGCATCCGGTTTAATCATTGAGGACAATCACAAAATTGGATGAAATATATGCTTCGTTGTCCTGGTACAGGATTTTTGTCCATCCATTGTCCATTATTTCCAGTATATCAAAAGTCGTTCCCTCATCGACAGTGTCGAGTACCTTTGCGTCCTCGGATGCCGCGTTGCGGATATTGACACGCGTGGAGGTTTTGCCATGTTTGGTGGCGGGCGTGTCCTCCACATCCGGGAGCGGTTCGGATGCCATGGATGCAGTGGCGGCAGCGCTTTGTGCCTGCGGTTCGTCGGTTAAGCTGACGGATTCCACAATCGTTGCGGCCTCTGTCTCGTCGACAATGGCATAACGAGGACGCGTTATGATGCAGAAAATCAGGAAACAAATTGAGACAGACATGACAGTTATTATGGATATCAGGATTGTATTGATTGTTGTTTTCTTCATAAATGTCACCTCGGTTTTACGCAGTTTCGTTATACTCATATTGTACTGAGTGGTCAGTCTTTTCAAACACGCTCTAGTATAAGCTCGTCTGGTTGTGGGGCAAAATGGCTTTCGCAAATATAGTATAGCTTATCTGATCCGCATTGGCAAGAAATCGCATGTATCGTTTATTATTCTAATATTTTATTAATATTATTGTAATAAAATAGATACATTACAGGGATAAAATAATAAAAATGATTGACAACAGGAGTGGATTGTGATATCATATTTTTCGGTAACAGCGACTTGGTTGCTGGAACTGGCTGCTATAGCACAGTCGGTAGTGCGTCGCATTGGTAGTGCGGAGGTCACGGGTCCGATTCCCGTTAGCAGCTTGATTGCATAAAAACAGGCAGGGGATAACCATATTCCCTGCCTGTTTTTATGCGCAGCCCCATGCACAATGCGTATAATGCACGCATGGAAGTATGCCGCAGAAGCGGCGCATGGGGCGCTTCTGCGGCGGGTAGGGGAGATCGACATTCCCCTACTCGCCTTGATGTCCGCGTTCTTTCACAAAATGTTCTACAAGACGCTGCACGTCGTCCAGACAGGTTCCGCATACCGTTCCGGCACCCGTCACCGCCTGGACTTCTTCCAGGGTACTTGCCCCGGAATAAACGGCGTCCTTAATCATGCCATTTGTAACGCTTTGGCAGTTACATACAATCTTGTCAAGATTCATTTATGACACCTCCCTTTCAAAAATAGAATGCACAGTTCCGGAAAAAATATACTTTTCCGGAACTGTGCATTGTGCATTAATCCGTGTCGGATACGGGTTCTGCCGGTGCCTGAGACGACTGCGCCTGTGCAGCCGCACGCTGCTGCATCTCAAGCATCTGTTGCTGGAGTACCTCCTGTGCGTTTGGCGCCGCGAAGAAGTAGCTGTTATGTGGGCATAACTGCTTGGCTTCGGCTGTCGCGTCATCAGGTGTTGTCATGAGTGCAGAGCCGAGGTTGTTGTCCTGGAGCCGCGCCGGTACCTGTTCAATGACGGATGCCTGTTTAAACGGGCACTCGTCTGATGCTGCAAGCCCCGAATACAGGCAGACATTGGAAAAATAATGGACATCACAATATTCCGTGGGAACTGTGCCTTCCGCAAAATATTCGGTTTTGATACAGCCATCACACACACCGGCAATGGGAAGCCGCCCGGATTTGGAACAGATGGATGCCGTGACGATGCCGCCTGCCATGGGGAAGGACTGATACTCAAGGTTTTCATGGATTCTTGACATGACAGCCTTCCACATGGTCTTGGAAAGGTTTTTCTCCTTGGAGGATTTCATGCTTACATTGTTGTCGTATCCTGTCCATGTCGTGGCAGTGTAATATGGCGTAAATCCGGAAAACCATACATCCTTGTAGTCGGACGTGGTGCCTGTTTTTCCGGCAATCGCCATGTTGCCAAAGTTTACGGAACCGCCGGTACCGGATGTCACAACATCAACCATTGCGTTCGTCAGCAGCCATGCAGTGGTTTCTTTGATGACCTGTGTGGATTCCGGCACCGTGTTGTCTATCAGGACATTTCCATTGTGGTCAACTATTTTTGTGTAGAGCTTTGGCTTGATGTAAGTGCCCTTGTTTGCAATGGCGGCGTAGGCGGCATTCAGCTCCATGTTGGTGACGCCGTCCGTGATGCCGCCGAGTGCAAGCGGCTGTCCGATGTCGGAAACGACGGTGCCGTCTTTTTCGACACGCTTGTCAACCATGGTCGAGAAACCAAAGTTTTGCAGGTAGTCAAAGCCAAGCTGCGGTGATATCTGCGTGAGCGTTTTTACCGCAACGATATTGGCGGACTGCGCGATACCGTACCGGAGACTCAGAAGCCCCCTGTAATTGCTGCCCCACCAGTTCTTTACGGGACGCCCGCCTGCGTAATTGTACGGCGCGTCGTTCTGCACGTCCGCAAGGGTAAGGCCGGCGCTGTCAAGCGCAGGTGCATAGGTGGAGACGACCTTGAACGTGGAGCCGGGCTGCCTTGTCGTGTTGGATGCGCGGTTCAGGGTACGGCTTGCCTCCTTCGTGCCGCGTCCGCCGACCATGGCTACCACGTACCCGGTAGACTGGTCTTCGACTGTGATGGAAACCTGTGGCTGCGGTGTCAGGGTGACGCGCTCGCCTTCTACCTTGTCCCCCTCCGCCATCACGTCATGCTTGTATGCCTCGATGGCCTCGTAAGCCGCATCCTTGGAATCGTAGAGCAGGTTAAAGGATGCATTCTGTTCCTTGTAGTGTGCCTTGAACATTTCGGTGCTGTGGTTTTCCTTTTCACCATTTGCCTTTACAATTGTGAGCACGTAGTTGAGATACCACTTTGTGTTCTCAGGATAATTTTCCTCGTTTCCATATACCTCGTCGCAGATTGCCTGGATGTCGGGATCCTGTGTCGTGTAAATGCTCAGGCCGCCGCTGAACAGGAGGCGGTGTGCCTGTGTTTCGTTGAATCCCTTTATTTCCATCAGGTCGGCAAGCACTTGTTCTGTAACCTCGTCTACAAAGTATGTATAGACGGAATTGTTTTCTGTTTCCTGATTGACCTGGGAAATACGGCTGTACACGTCGTCTGCCATTGCCTCGTCATACTCTGCCTGTGAGATGAATTCCTGTTCCTTCATATAATTAAGGACAGTTTCGCGCCGTTTCATGTTTTCCTCCGGATGGGAAATGGGGTTGTATCGGGATGGATTTGATGTGGTGGCAGCGATAACGGCGCACTCGGAAAGCGTCAGCTGGTAAGGCTGCTTGTTAAAATAACGCGCTGCGGCTGCCTTGACACCGAGGGTATTCTGCCCAAGGTTAATCGTATTCATGTAGATTTCCAGTATTTGTTCCTTTGACATTTTTTTCTCAAGCTCGAGCGCAAGGTACTGTTCCTGGACTTTTCGCCTGATTTTCTGGATGTCGCTCTCATTGGTCCAGTTGTCAAAGACATTGTTCTTGATAATCTGCTGCGTGATGGTGGATGCGCCCTGCGACAGGTCTCTCTCCTGCAGTACTATGAATGCGGCGCGGATGATACCCTGGATGTCAATGCCGTTGTGCTCATAAAACCGCTTATCCTCAATCGCGACAAAGGCATCGGCAAGATACTGGGGAATTTTGTCCATTTTCTCATAGCTTCTGTTGGAGTTTGCCGCGACAAGCTTTGTCAGCTCGTTGCCCTTGGCGTCATAAACGACTGTGGCAAAGCCCTGTGGAAGTACTGCCTCGGGGTCGACGTCCGGCGCCGAGCTTAAAATTCCCTTGAAAGCGCCGATTCCAAGGCAGATGCCGATTACTCCCGTCGAGAGGACAACAACCAGTATCACCTTGAGTGCGGTCACAAAAAACATTTTCTTGAATTTTATGGTTTTTGAAGTCAGGGATTTTTGGACTTTTGAAATTCCTCGTTTCCCATAATTCATAGAATCACCTCCGTAAAAACTGCTTAAATGGTTTATGTAAGGAACTCTATACTGGCGGTCGAAAAGACTGACCGCTCAGTATAATATGATGCACACAACTGCATAAGGAAATATGCCGCTTTGCAGCTGCAGTTGGCGCAATACGCACGGCAGATTTCATTTGTCGTGCGTATAACTTCTGATTTTATAAATCATCTACTCATTATACCAAAATTAATTAGGTAAATAAAGGATTTTTTTATATTATAACATTTTGCACATATCTTTTGCGTTTCATACAGGTTTATGGTATAATCGTGCAAAAATGAGGTGGAATATGGAAAAGAGTTCAAACAGTCAGGATTATGAAACGTTTTTGCTGCTGGCAGAAGGCGCGGAGGCGGAAATTGTCGAAAAGAAGTCGCGCTTCATCGCAACGGTCCGTCCTGTGGCAAGCGAGGCGGAGGCGGAGGCGTTTATTGAGGAGATGAAGAAAAAATATTATGATGCCAGGCATAACTGTTCGGCATTTGTAATAGGAGACAGGGCACAGACAACAAGGAGCAGTGATGACGGGGAACCGGGCGGCACGGCTGGGAGACCGATGCTCGAGGTACTGCTTGGAAGCGGAATCCGGAATGCCGCAGTCGTGGTGACAAGGTATTTTGGCGGCACGCTTCTGGGGACGGGCGGTCTGGTGCGCGCATACTCGGGAGCAGTGAAGGAAGCGCTTGAAAAGTGTGTCGTTTCCCGGCAGCAGTTTGGCGTCCGGTTTACGGTGCGCACGGATTACAACTCGGTCGGGAAAATGCAGTATCTGTTTGCCGGCAGCAATGTGAAGATTGAGGACAGCGTCTATGGGGCGGATGTCGTGATGACCGTGACTGCGCCGATAGAAACATACGGACACCTCTGTAAGGAAATAACGGAGGCAACGAGCGGGCGCGCAGAGATTACAGAGCTTGCGCGGCTTTATTTTTCCATGGAGAGGGAGGAAAAACGATGATACAGGCAAAAAATCTGACCAAGACGTTTACACGTACAGAAAAAAAGAAGAAACGCGTATCGTTTCGCGCGGTTGACGACATATCCATTGAGGCGCGCGACGGTGAAATACTGGGTGTGCTGGGACCAAATGGTGCGGGCAAGACGACGCTTCTGCGCATGCTTGGCAAGCTGATGCGGCCGACAGGCGGAACGGTCACGATTACGGACGCGGCGGGCAGGGAACTGACACAGGAGGTCGAAATCAAGCAGAACATCGGCTACCTGTCAGGGAATACCAAGCTGTATAAGCGGTTTTCGGCGCGGGAGATGTTGTCCATGCTAGGGGAGATATATGGCATGACAAGGCAGGAGACGGAGGAAAGGATTGCGCGGATCATAGATATCCTTGACCTTGGGGCGTTTGTGGACAACCGCATCGAGCGCCTTTCCACCGGGCAGACACAGCGTGTGTCCATCGCGCGGTGCCTTCTGCACAGTCCGCAGGTCTATATATTCGACGAGCCGACACTGGGGCTTGACATTATCAGCAGCCGCTCGATTATTGACTTCATGAAGCAGGAAAAGGAAAATGGGAAGACGGTGCTCTACTCGACGCACTATATGGAGGAAGCGGAGTTTCTGTGTGACCGGATTGTGATGATTTACCGGGGGCGTGTGGTGGCAAAGGGTTCTCCGGACGAATTAAAGGAGCAGACCCGGACGACAAATCTCAGGGAAACATTCCTGAAGCTGATTGAGGACGAGGCAGACATACAGGGAGGAAAACTATGAGAAATCTGGCAGGCACTACAAAGATGACAAAAATTAAGGCAATCTACAAAAAAGAAATGCTCGATTTGCTCAGGGACAAAAAAACGCTGATTATGATGGTGGTTGTCCCGCTGCTGCTTTACCCGCTGATAATGATGGGATCCATGCTTTTTGGTTCTGCAATCGCAAGCAGCATGCAGTCGGACGAGTATCACATTGCTGTTGTGGATGATGCGGCAGATTCCGGCATCAATGGCTATGACGGCGCGGCGCTCAGAAAGCTTCTGGCAGATACGGAGGATGAACTGGAATACCATCTTATAATAGAAGATATTCCGTCAGGAGAGTGCGCCGGGGCGCTTGGCGCGGAAACGATAGACGCATATATAGAGGTGGCTGCCCCGGATGCGGCAGATGACGGCAGAAACGTGCTTACAATATACTATCTCTCGTCAAAGTCTGCCTCCGAGACAGCGGCGGACATGATAGCGGACAAGCTGGAAATATATAAAAAACAGACAAGCAGGCAGATTCTGACGGCACTTGGCGTCGAGAACCCGGAAGTGCTCCTGGAGCCTGTCGCGGTGGCATTTGATGACCAGTCGGCAAATGAGGAGCGGGTCGGAAGGCTGCTGGGCATGATGCTGCCAATGCTGATGGTGACAAGTATCCTGATGGGGGCATTTTATGCGGCCGTGGACGCGACGGCAGGAGAGAAGGAGCGGGGGACGCTGGAAACGCTTCTGACACTTCCGGTTGGAAATGATGAGCTGATTACCGGAAAATTTTTTGCGGTATCGACGGTAGCGGTGGCGTCGGCAGTGCTGAATCTGGTGTCCATGCTCCTGATGAGTATTTATTTCTATGCCGTAATACAAACTGAGGATGCACAAAAGCTGCATATTAACCTGACAGATTTTATTCCGGCGCTTCTGATTGTGCTTTTGTGCACGGTCGCGTTTGCGCTGTTTATCAGTGCAGTTACCATGTGCGTTACCACATTTGCAAGGTCCTTCAAGGAGGCAAACAACTATGCGACACCGCTGATGCTTGTCGTGATGTTCGCGAGCTTTGTGACATTTGTGCCAAATATTGAATTTACGGGGCTGCTCGCGGCGGTGCCGGTTGTCAATATCAGCCTGCTCATCAGCAGCATCCTGGTCTTTGAGTATGATTTTTCCGTTATCATGATTGTGCTTGCGACAAATATTGTGTATGCCGCGATTGCCATTCTCCTGCTAATCCGGCTGTATGACAGTGAGGAGATGATGTTTGGCGAGGGGGATACGAGCATACAGATTTTCACAAGCAGGAAGGAAATCAAGGGCGGCGGCGTGCCGACGATGTCCGATGCGGTGCTTGTGGTTGCGACTGCGCTTTTGCTGCTTTTGTATGTCGGTTCGGTTGTGCAGGCAAAATTTATGCTGTGGGGACTTTTTATAACGCAGCTTCTTATCATAGGCGTGCCGCTTCTGGCTGTCTGGTACACAAAAAGGGATGTGCGGGAGACCTTCTCGTTAAGGCTTCCGAAACCGGTATGGGTGCTTGGGGCTGTGCTTGCGGAGATAGGATGCTATATGCTGGTGCTGGTGGTCTCGCTTGTGCTGGGCAGCCTGTTTCCGCAGGATATACAGACCGTGAATGAAACGATGGACCACATCCTTGGCGGGGCGGGCTTCGTGCCGGCGCTTCTGGTCATTGCCCTGGCCCCGGCAGTCTGTGAGGAAGCGCTGTTTCGGGGATATTTTTTCTCGGCAGCCGGGAAGCGCCTGCGCCCTGCGGCGGCAATCCTGATAGGGGGCGCCGTGTTTGGAATCTATCATCTGAGTTTTGTGAAGTTTTTCACAACCGGGATACTGGGAATATTATTCTGCTATGTGGTATACCGCACGAAAAGTATACTCCTTACATCGCTCATGCACTTCCTGAATAATGCAGTTTCGGTTGCTGCGATATTTTATCCGGAAAGGATGCAGCGCCTGCTTCCGGTATTGTTTCAGGAAAGTCTGGGTGCCGGTGAGTCGCTGGTTCTGGTTATCGCCGGAACGGTATGCATGGCTGCCGGTCTGTTGTTATTACAGGCGGGCGGCAGGCGACAGTAATATCTGGCGGTATTCGGACGGCGTGCATCCCATGAATTTTTTGAAAACCTTGCTGTAATAGCTTGTGTTGTTAAAACCGACAGTGCCGGCGATTTCCGAGATGGAGTCGCTGGTTCTTTGTTTCATGCGCAGTGCGGACTCTGTGATGCGGTACTTCATCAGGTATTCGATGTGGGAGAGACCGATGGCGCGTTTTCGGGAAGCTGTTCATAAATAAGCTTCCATAATTGCAGGACGTACGCTTCTGACAGAAGCGCATACACACGGGACTGCGCACTGTTGAGCAGAATGGTTTGTTTCAGCTGCGGCGCAAACTGCGGATAAAGGCGATGGGTGGAAGGATGTGCAGACAGGCGAACGCACTGTTGGACGTAACAGACCGCAAATTGTGCAGATATGCGTACATTCATTATAATATCTTTAGCACAGAATGCCGTAATAAAAAATAAATTTTTGGCTATTATTGGTAAATTCGACTATAAATTTGACACATTGGATTATTTTTTACGTCAAAATTGAGATTACGTGGAATCACTATAAATTACCATGGAAATTGGAATACATATGATGTATAATATGGCTTATCGGGGGTAGAAACAGCCGCCGGTAAGCCATAAATTGAATTATAAGATGATGCACACAGGCCACAATGTGAAAAATCTTATATGAAATTTTTCACATGGGAAATATGCCCCCTTGCGGCTGGCGCGATACTCACGGCAAATGAAATTTGTCGTGAGTATCATATGTTTCACATATGATAGGAAACATATACGATGGAAAACATACGAGTGATTTATTAAAGTAGTGGAAGGGATCGATATGCAAACTATTTTTCAGTCGGATTTTAAGAAAGATGAAAAAAGAAAGGTATTGGAGCTTGAAAGGATGAAAAAGAGCCTGGAGTTACAGCTTCAGGAGATGGCAAAGACTGTTGAGAGACAGCAGGAGATGATTGCGCTTGCGAAAAAGGATCCGCTTACCGGACTGCGCAACCGTCAGGAGGTATCCGACCATGTAAATGCCATGCTCCGTGCAGACTGTGAGGGCGCATTTTTCATTATGGACATGGATAACTTTAAAGGTGTCAATGATACATATGGACATATGGAAGGGGACCGGGTGCTTGTGCGCTTTGCCAGGGCGTTGAATACGGTTGTGGAGGAAGGCGATATTGTCGCACGGCTTGGCGGCGATGAGTTTGTCATTTTTTCGCCGGGGCGCAGGGACAAAAACGAACTGGGGATGAAGGCACAGCAGATTATCAGGCAGATTGAGCGCGGACTGGTGACGCCCGGGAGGCTTCTGCGTGTGACGGTCTCCATCGGGATTGCGCGCGCGCCGCTCGACGGCATTACATATGAAGCTTTGTATGCCAATGCGGACAGGGCACTCTATTTTACGAAAAACGGAGGGAAGAACGGGTATCAGTTCTTTGAGGATATCGAAAGGATCGCAGAGCGCGGGGCAGGAGGTGCCAGACCAAGCAGTTCGCTGAAGGAGATAACAAGTAAGCTGAGGGAGAGGAAAATGGAAGGTTCATTTGAGGTGGAATACGGTAACTTTGAAAACATCTATCGCTTTATGGAGCGAAACCTGATTCGTGAAAACAGGGAGGTACAGTGCGTGCTCTTTACGATTGCAGATGATTTGGAAGCCGATGAGACGACGCTTCAAAGACAGTTAGAGCACCTGCAGCATGCGGTGACTTCCTCCCTGCGCAAGGGCGATGTGACGACGCGGTACAGCTCTTCACAGGTGCTGGCGCTGCTGATGGATGTCAACAGGCAGAATGCGGATATGGTGGTGAACAGAATCCTTGGCAGATACCGCATGGAAACCGGAAAAGAGGCAATGGAAATAATATATGACATCCAGCAGCTCAGGGCAAGTGAAGGGATTTGTTAGGGACCCATAAGGGACTGTTACTCAGAATATTGCCTGAAATAGAATATTGATGTGTAGGGATACCATGAAAACAGGAAAAATTACAAGTTTTGGTTTGCGACAGGCTCACAGGATTTATATGGGGACGAGTGTCTTAGAAATGTGGCGGAGCATATGCCATTGTCACACATTTTGGCATGCTTGGCGGCTTAAAGCAGCTTCCGGGTCTTGCAATCCAGCGTCTCATGGAAAAAGGCTATGGATTTGGCGGCGAGGGTGACTGGAAGACTGCTGCCATGGTCCGCCTGATGAAGATTATGGCATCAAACGTAAAGGATGCAAAGGGTACCTCTTTTATGGAGGACTACACATACAATTTTGTCCCGGGCAAGGAGGGGATTCTGCAGGCGCACATGCTTGAAGTGTGCCCGACAATTGCCGATGGCGATATCTCGATTAAGGTCTGCCCGCTTTCAATGGGCAACAGGGAAGACCCTGCAAGGCTCGTATTTACATTAAAGACTGGTCCGGCAGTTGCAACTTCGCTGATTGTAATTGACAAGAATACGGATATCAGGGCATTTAAGAATGAGCTTCGCTGGAACGCTGCCGTATACAGGTAGAAGGCGTCACTCGAAGTACAGGCGTTTTGGTTTTTCAATGAATTCGACTTCGTCAAGGCCGGCGAAGGCGTCAATAAAGTCTTCACGGACAGTTGCGATGGCGTAGCCGTTTATCAGCGGCTCGATATGGATGACTTCTGACTCAAGCCGTTCAAGTGCGCCATGATATTTTACAATTAGTTCCCAGGTTCTTGTGGCAGATGTATAGCCTGTTGCAAGAACCTGGGATTTTTGCATTTCTGCATCGGTTGCGGCAAGTGCGAGGTTGAGCAGGTTTTCAAGCTTTGCGTTCGACATATGGCGGAGTCTCCCTGAAATGATGATTTATTATAGTATATTCCATGTTACTGTTTAGATGTTCATCAAAGTAGTGGAAATTCCATTTCGGATTTGTCGGCGTGTTTGTAATCGGCGCGATTCTGGTCGGATGCATCAACGCCCTGGCACGCCTGAATGAAAAGATTAGGGAGATGCAGGAGAGGATTGATGGGATTGCTGGGGAAGGGCGTCCCAGATCGATTTCGATGCTGCTTGCCGCAGGATTGCTGTTGAACAGCTGCTCGCTTCTGATTGGAGAGGCGGTGCCCCCGTATGTCAGACATATTGTCCAGACCCTGGCAGTCATACTGATGTTTGGTGGATTGTTTGAGACATGGAGGGGGCAGAAAAAATTGTAATATCTGTTGACCATATCCTTCTTATCAAGTATAATCATAGTATATATTTGCCAAAAATATCACAAAAGGAGTTGCCTGATTTGGATGTTTTGAGAGTTTTTTTGCATACAACTATGGAACTGCATAATATAGTTATGGTATTTTTCACAAATAGTAACACGACAGAAGTATGAAAGGATAGGGTCATTGTATGGAGAAAATGAACGATGCATCGAAAGGTACAGTATATGGGAAAAACAGCCAGGCAGCACGGTTGAAAAAAATTGTGAAGCAGACGAGGGGCTCGCTGGTGCTGGGGGTTGTCCTCCTTGCGCTGCTGTTTTTTGCCAGTGTCGGATATGCAGTGGTATCGCAGGAGCAGCTTGAGAGTACGATGTATTTGAACCAGTATCGTCTTGGCTCGAAGGCATTGACTACGGCAGTACAATCTTACGCGGTTACGGGGGACAGGATATATTATGACGATTATATGAGGGAACTGGACACGGACAAGAACAGGGACATTGCGTGGGCAGGCCTCGAGGCAAATGACATTAAGGATTATGAGTGGGATGAGCTCAAAAAAATTGCAGCGCTTTCGGATAATCTTGTTCCGCTTGAGGAGGAAGCCATGGCATCGGTGGACGCAGGCGATGTGGCGTCCGCTACGGAGTTTGTGTTTGGGGAGGAGTATGCCAATACCATCCAGCAGATTAATTCCCTGACAGACGATGTCATCACAAGGATACAGGGGCGTCTGGATTCTTCCAAAAACATGCTCCTGATAGTACAGATTATCTGTGCAGCTGCATTTCTTGCCGGGTTTATCAGGCTTGCGTTACAGTGCCTGAAGACAATCAAATTTTCACAGGAGGAGCTTTTGAAGCCGATTATCAAGGTTTCGGACCAGATGACGCTGCTGGCGGAGGGAAATCTCCATACGGACTTTGACCTGGCAGAGGATGACAGCGAGGTTGGAAACATGGTCGCAGCCATCCGTTTCATGAAGAACAATATGGCAGCCATTATTGATGAGATTTCATACATACTGGAGCAGATGGGGCAGGGAAATTATGTGATAACGGTCAATCAGGAGTATGTGGGCGAGTACGTGAAAATAAAGGATTCGCTGAATAAAATCGTGGAGGACATGCGCGGAACCGTGACGACCATACAGGCGGTGACGAGTGAGATAGACAGCGGTGCTGGCCAGCTTGCGTTTGCAGCCGAGGACCTGGCGACGGCATGTACCGGACAGGCGACGGTTGTTTCTGATCTGATGATACTGCTGTCAAATCTTACAGACAGCATTGAGTACAATGAAAAAGAGGCGGAGGAGGCTGTGAAGATTTCCAACCTGGCAAGCTCCACGTTGATTGTGGGCGCCCAGAAGATGAAGGAGCTGCGCGCGGCAATGCGGGAAATCAACCAGTGTTCGGAGCAGATTATTGCAGTTATTTCCGCGATATCGGATATCGGTGACGAGATTGACCTTCTCTCCCTCAACGCATCCATAGAGTCTGCAAGGGCGGGCGATGCAGGAAAAGGGTTTGCGGTCGTGGCAGAGCAGGTTAAGAAGCTTGCGGAGGCGTCACAGAATGCGGTGGGACAGACTTCCGAGCTGATTAAGAGGACGGTGGAATCCGTCGAGCTTGGCACGCGGATATCGCGTGAGGCAGCATCGAACATGGAAGAAGTGCAGATGGGCGCAGAGGAAACGACAGGGCGCATGCAGGCGATTGTGGAGAAGCTCAAGCTTGAGGTGGAGAGCATTTCCCATATCAACGAAGGAATCAACAATGTGGCTGGAATTGTGGACAACAACTCGGCGACGTCCGAGGAGACGGCTGCCGTCAGCGAACAGCAGAAAGCGCAGGTGGATTCCATGGTTGACCTGGTGAGCAAGTTTAAGGTATAAGCAGGAACTGTTATAAGCGACACACACTTTATTTTTTGGCATATATTAATATGAGTATGCAATCCATAAAAACGAGTGTGAGTGCTGTATGAATGATTTTGAAAAGGCACAGTCGTGCATGGTGCAGGTGACACAGCAGGAACCATATCTCACAGGCGAAAATGTAATCATCGCTGTGCTGGACAGCGGGATTGACTATTTTCTTCCGGAATTCCGTGATGCGGACGGGCAGACACGCATTCTGGCAATCTGGGACCAGACAGGAATGCCTGATGAGGAGCAGGGAAGACTGCCGCCCCCGGGATACAGGGAAGGCGTGCTTTATACAAGAGAGATGATCAACGAGGCACTGGCTTTGGGACGCGAAAGCGGACAGAAGCTGGTGCCTGTTTTTGATTTGTCAGGGCATGGCACGGCAGTGGCGGGCGTGGCGGCCGGAACAGGGATTGGTGTGGCGCCAAAGGCGGATTTGCTGGTTGTCAGGCTTGGAAGCCCGCAGCGGGACTCTTTTCCGCGAACGACTCAGCTGATGCGCGGCATTGACTATGCGGTGAAATTCGGTGTGGAGCAGAATAAGCCGGTGGCAGTGAACATCAGCTTTGGCAATACGTACGGTGACCATCAGGGAAATTCCCTGTTAGAGCGCTTTGTCGACAATGCGTCTGAGATTGGGAGGAGTATTCTGGTCATAGGAAGCGGGAACGAGGGGGCATCGAGAGGGCATACTGCCGGGGTAGTGCGGGAGGCATCTCATGTGACGGAGCTTGCGGTGGCAGATTATGAGACAGGACTGAACATACAGCTGTGGAAGTTTTATCAGGACGTTTTTAACCTGGTGATTACATCGCCCGGAAGGGAGCAGATGACACTGGAGCTTTCCAGTCTCAGGGATGCGCAGGCAGTACGGCGTACACTGGAACAGACACAGCTGCTGTGTTATCTGGGAAAACCGCTTCCGTATAATGTGCAGCAGGAAATCTTTATTGACATGATACCGGCAGGAAGCTATATCAACAGCGGGGTGTGGCGCATGGCGCTTCAGCCGGTATCGCTGGTGACAGGGGAGTACCGCTTTTACCTTCCGGGCTATGCGGCAAGAAACGCTGCAACCGGATTTTTCCTGCCGACGCCGGAAATGACAATCACGATTCCTTCGACGGCAAGGAGGGCAGTCACGGTTGGTGCCTATGATGTAACGCGCAAAAGCTATGCGGATTTTTCAGGAAGGGGCTATGTATACCGCTATGATGACGGCAGGACGGATACGGCAGGTGGGCAGCAGATTATCGCGGACGTGAAGCCTGACCTGACGGCGCCGGGCGTGGATATCACGGTGCCGGTGCCAAACGGCGGGTATGAGCAGGTGTCGGGAACATCCTTTGCGACACCGTTTGCCGCGGGTGCGGCGGCTCTTCTGATGGAATGGGGAATTGTCCGTGGAAACGACCGGTTTCTGTATGGGGAGCGCCTGAAGGCAGCCCTGATACGGGGAGCGCAGCCGCTGTCCGGAGCTGCGGCTCGTCCGGACAGCAGAACCGGCTGGGGGACACTGTGCGTGGAGCGGGCGCTGGCAGGTATCGTGTAAAAGCAATCGCAGCAAAAAAGGAAAGGATTATAAGATTATGCAGATTTATGTAGTCAGGGAAGGGGACAGCTTAGACAGCATTGCGGCAGCATTTGCAGTCAGTGCAGAGGAGATAGCGTACGATAACCAGATACCAGAGCCTTACCGCCTTGCCGTGGGGCAGGCGCTGCTTGTTCCGGCGGAGGGGGAGGCACGGCAGAAGAGAGAGGTGCGAGTCAATGGTTATGCATATCCCTATATACGCGATGAGGTACTATCCGAAACATTGCCGTACCTCACAAATATATCCGTGTTTTCCTACGGTTTTACCACAGGTGGAGACCTGATTCCGCCACAGGCGGATGACAACAGGGTAATCAGTGCGGCGTGGAGCCAGGGCACGGCGCCGATTCTGGTTCTGACGCCGTTTGACGAGACAGGGATGTTTAACAATTATCTGATTAGTGAAATTACCCACAATATGGAAGCACAGCAGAATCTGATAGACCAGATGTTTCAGACCATGGAAGAAAAAGGGTTTGCAGGCATTGACATTGACTTTGAATATATTCTGCCGCAGGACAGGATTCCATATGCGGAGTTCGTTGCAAATGTCAGGAACCAGGCGGCGCCGAAGGGATATCCGGTTTCCGTGGCGCTCGCGCCAAAGACTTCCGCAGACCAGAAAGGGCTTTTGTATGAGGGAAAGGACTACCGGCTGCTCGGCGCGGCGGCGGACAGCGTGCTGCTGATGACATATGAGTGGGGCTATACCTATGGCCCGCCCATGGCAGTCGCACCCATTAACAAGGTGCGCGCGGTTGTGGAGTATGCGGTGACAGAAATTCCGGCGGAAAAAATAGACCTTGGGATTCCGAATTATGGGTACGACTGGACACTGCCCTTTGTCCAGGGTACATCTAAGGCACGGACGCTCGGAAATGCCGAGGCAGTGCAGCTGGCGGTGGAAAATGATGTCGCGATACAGTTTGACGAGATAGCGATGTCCCCGTTTTTCCGCTATGAGAAAGATGGGGTATGGCATGAGGTGTGGTTTGAGGATGTGAGAAGCATGCGGGAAAAATTCGGGCTGGTTACGGAGTACGGGCTGCGTGGAATGGGATACTGGCAGGTCATGAAGCTGTTCCGCGCAAACTGGCTGCTGCTCGCGGATACATTTGATATCGTAAAATAACATGGGAACCCCTTTTTAAGAGGGGTTCCCATATTTTTGTACAATCGCAGTCATTTCGTCCCACTTTGTTTCCATATCCGCAACCAGCTGAAACTGCGTCCGCGCCCGGTCAAGGTTGTGGTTCCCGCGGTGGACTTTGAAGTAATGGTCTCCGGTCAGGAAATCTGCCAGAAAGCGCATCCCGCACTCGTAAGTCATCAGCTTTGCGCCCATGGGTAGCATTTCGATTTCCTTTGCCGTGAGACTGCCCTTGCAGCCTTCGAGATATCCCTTCGTGAAGGCTTCAAACAGTCCTAGATCCAGTCCGACCTTTGTCAGGTCGGTTTCATCCTCCGCGCCTGTATTTGCCCCGAACCGGATGGAGTCGCCAAAGTCATATAAGGACAATCCCGGCATGACCGTATCAAGGTCGATAATACACAGCGCCTTGTGCGTGTCTGCGTCGAACAGAATATTGTTCAGCTTGGTGTCATTGTGCGTTACCCGCAGCGGGAGCTTCCCTTCGGACAAAAGGTCTGTCAGGACAGATGCCTCCCGCACCCGGTCAAGGACAAAAGAAATTTCTCTCTGTGCGAGGGCGGCACGCTCCTTGTCTCCTGTCCGGACTGCTTTCTGGAAATCCTGAAGGCGGGATGGGGTGTTGTGAAAATTCGGAATGGTTTCGTGCAGCGTTTCCGCAGGGTAATCTGCCAGCATCCGCTGGAAATTTCCAAAGGCAGCCCCGCTGTCATAAAAATCTTTTGCATTTTCCACTTTTTCCAGGCACATCGAGTTTTCGATAAACGAAAAGACCCGCCAGTAGTTATTGCCGCTGTCCTGATAGCAGTCCGCGCCGCCCTGGGTTTTCAGGACGTTTAAGGTCTCCCTGTCTGGGTCGCCGCCCTGCGAAAGGATTTTTTTCCGCAGATATTTGGTCACATGAACCATATTTTCCATAAGCTGCGGCGGGTTCTTGAAAATATCGTGGTTCATCCGCTGCAAGATATATCTTTTTTCAGTGTTGTCCGCTGTCTGGCAGCGGACAAGGAACGTATCGTTGATATGTCCGTTTCCGTAGGGGGTTTTTGATACCAGTCTGCCATTTGCGGCGGTTTCAAGGGCAAATGCCGCAATGGCTTCGTCTATTTTGGTACAGTTCATAATAATCCTCCATGTCAGCCTCTTAGCTGCCATTATAATCCACCCACCGCATTTCCATTGGATTCAGGTCAAGATGCGCAAAAAGCGTTCCCTGTACATATAAATCCGTTGCCCGCGGTTCCTTGGCGTTGTTGATGACCGCGATTTTTCCGGTCTGTTCAAATACGGCAAGCTCTGTATCCACATTTGTCACATAAAACTTCTTCATCTCATCTTCCTGGTGCGCGGCAAAGTAAATCGCACGCAGCAGCAGGCGGCAGTTCTGCGGGGAGTACGGAAGTCCCGCGAAATAAACACTCCTGCCCTTTCCGTATTCATTGACGACCAGGCGGCTGTATTTTTTGTCCATGTTCAGTATCTGGTAGTGTTCGCCCTGTGCGTAGATGCGGCTCTTTCCCTCGCCGAAATCAATCTCACCCGGAATGTCTTCCAGAATAAAGTGGTCACTGTCGAGTGCATTGTACTTGTCGGTGCTCATGGAGAAGCCAAGCTCCCTGTCAACGCCAAGCACGTCGCTGAGCTGGAAATAACGGCCCTGGTACTGGCATGCGCTGGGTTCGCCTACGCCGATAAAGCCGCCGCCCTCGTCGACAAAACGGCGGATTGCGCACACGACTTTTTCGTCTTTCCAGTTTTCCGCGCCGCTCCAGGATGTATAGGCATCCCCGGCATTGATGACAACGCGGATTGCGGGGTCAATTCCTTCCTTTATCTGAGTAAAGTCGATAAACTCCACGTCAATCGGCATACCGCTCAGGCATTCGATGACACCGACATAGGAATAGATTTCACGGTACCAGAGGGCATGGTGTACCTGGTTGGACATCCACCGGCGGATGCTGCCCCAGCAGTTCAGAATGGCGACTTTAAAGGGAGCCGTGTATGCTTTTGAACCCTGCATATTCTGGTGTATCTGCCGGAATTCGTCCACGACCTTCTGAATCTGGCCAATAAAGCCAGGCCATTCGGCAGCGAGCTTGAGATATCCCCCATATCCGATTCGGTCAAGCGGCGAGCGCAGGATTGCCCGCCTTGCCTTCATCCAGTTGTCCTGTGCTTCGCCGATGGGGTCGCCGCCCTCGGTGAACACATCGGGGAAAAAGTAGGGCAGCAGCCGTCCTTCCGTGTACTTCACACCTTTGATATCTGATATCATGCGCAGGGTAACACCGTCTCCCACGGAGCCGACAACAGCGTCAAGACCAATGTCCTGGAAGTATTTTCCAAAAGGCTCGGTGCCAATCCAGTGGTCGCCCAGAAACATCATTGCTTCCTTGCCATAGCTGTGTACGATGTCAACCAGTTCCTTTGCAAGCCTGGAGACTTCAATCTGCTGGAATTCGATAAAATCGCGGAATTCCCTGGACGGAACCCGGAACGTGGAGTTGTGGTAGCCCTCGTCCACAATGTATTCGGGGCGGAACGGGTATCCTGCCCACTTCTCGAACTGCTCGAGGATATAGGGGCTGACACTCGCGCTGTAGCCGAACCATTCCACGAACTTTTCCCGCTTCTGGTCGTCAAAGGTCAGGGTAAACTGGTGGAAAAACGTGGTGAAACGAACAACATTGACCTGCGGGTTGTCCTCGCACCATTTTCTGAGCTTTTCCTTTACATACGCCTGGGTTTTGGGCTGCCGCACATCGAATGTCAGCTGATGGGGGGCGTCTTTCCAGTCGTTCGTGATAAAGTTGTACATATGTACCGGATCCCATATCAGGAAAGCGAGAAAGCTGACTGTGTACTGGTGGTAGGGGATGGTCTCGATGACAACCTCGCCTGCCGCTTCGTCGTATTCCCATTTGTCTGCCGGGACAACCTCACCGGTCGTCCTGTTGATGACTTCCCACCAGCGCTTCGGCGAATCAATGGTGTTGACTTTGAGCTGTTCGGTATGGAAGCCTTTCATCAGTCTGATGCGCAGGCTTTCCCCTTTTGCCGTAACACGGTCACTGATAAGGTATTCCTGCTGGATTTCTTCGGGATTCTGCATTGCCCAGTTGTTGTCCTTGCGTGTGGTATAGTACGTCGCATATATTTTGGCATCCTGGGAAAGCAGTTCCTCGGGCATGGTTGTTCCGTCGCAGTCCCGCAGTGCATCTGCACCCAGCAGATTTTTCAGGCGTATGGTTTCGTCAACCATATCGACATCCGTAGGCAGGGTCAGCCTGCCTGTATTTTCCATGTTCATTGTGGGACACCTCCTTTTGCGTGTGTGGCAGTGTAGTTTTCTTGTAACAGTTCAGCCCAGGACTTTGCACTTGCTGCAAAGTCCGTGAAATAGCGTAGTGTCTGGGATGCATCAAGCCACCATGAAGTGGTTTTGCATGGCTTGATGCTCGTAACAGGAAGCTGAAAACTGAACTGTTACGTTTTCTTATACGTATTTCTTGTTGTAGAGATAGAGGAGCGCTAAGATTCCTGCCAGGCCGACAAGCATCGTCAGAAGCCCCGCGGGTCCGATATTGCGCTGCCCTGTCACGATGAGCGCCATGCTGGCGATAAAAATGAGCAGATAAAGAATGCGGATAACATATTTCATAAGCAAGACCTCCTAACCTTTCAACCCGCCAAGGCTCATGCCCTGTGTCAGTTTTTTCTGAACCATGATATACAGAATTAAAGTCGGGAGCATTACGATGACAAGTCCTGCGTAAAGCTGCCCATAGTTTGCGGCTGCCTTCTGTGCCTGCATCAGCTGCATCAGTCCTACAGGAAGCGTTTTGGAGCCCTTGGTGAGCAGCGTCATGGAAATAATGTACTCATTCCAGAACGACAGGAAGTTAAAGAGGATGACGGTGATGATGCTCGGCAGCGCCATCGGCATCATAATCTGAACCATTGTCCGGAAATAACCGCTTCCATCCATATATGCCGCTTCCTCGTAGTCCCTTGGTATCGTGACAAAGAAACCGGAGAGCAGGTAAATCGTAAACGGCAGCGCCGTCGCCGCGTAGACGAGCGCCACGACAAAGAGGTTGTTCAGAAAAAATCCGTCCCCGCCCCAGCTGCGCAGAAGTTTGTCGGCGTCCACGAACATCAGGAAAATCGGGACAACGATGTAGTTTACATTGATGAACAGTCCGCCCATGAACATGACGTTAATCAGCTTGCTGCCAAAGAAGCGGTAGCGTGCAAGCACGTATGCCGCGGGAAGCGCCACGACAAGCAGTATGGCAAGGGCAAGCGCCGTCACCAGGATGGAGTTCATGAAATACTCGCCCATCTTCGCCTTCTCGAAGGCATCGATGAAATTCTGGAAATAGATGCCCTTTGGCAGTGTCCAGGGATTCCCGTAAAACTCGGAGTTTTCCTTGACGGAGGCAAGAAATACCCATGCCACAGGCACGACGATGCTGATGGCAAGTGTCAGCAGGGCAACATAGATAAATAACTTATACAATTTGTTAAAACTCATTTTGCTATCCCTCCCTTAAAATTCCAAAGGTTCTCTCCTGGTGACAAGGTTAATCAGCGCGGACAGTCCGAAGGAGAACAGGAACACAACGACACCGATTGCCATGCCGTACCCATAGGAGGAGTTGGTGTAAGCCTGTTTGTACATGTAGCTTAGGAATACCTCCGTCGCCCCGTCAGGACCGCCGTTTGTGAGCGCTTTCACAATGAGGAAGCTTAAATTGATGGAGCTAATCACAAAGAAAGTCAGGGTTGTCCTTACATTTGTCCAGATGAGCGGAAGCGTGATGGAGAAAAACTGCGTAACCCTGCCCGCGCCTTCCAGGTTTGCCGATTCATAGAGGCTTTCGGGCACGCTTGCCATACTTGCCATGTACATGACCATGTAGTAGCCGATTGCCTGCCATATCATGGCAATTACCAGGCTGTAGATGACCAGCTTCTGGTCGCCCAGCCAGAGGATGGGTGTCTTTTCGCTTCCCCTGAAAATGGCGATGATGCTGTTGAGGAGTCCGTTGTTCGGGTCATAGATTGCCGAAAAGATAGCAGAGATGACGACTACGGATAAAATATTTGGGATGTAAAAAATTATTCGGAAGAAATTTTGTCCTTTTATCTTTTCCCTGGACAGAATCGCCGCAAAAATCAAGGAGAGCGCCATGGTCACGATTGTCACGCAGACAATGAGCAGGACTGTATTCTGGAAAGAGCGGAAAAAGTTTGTGTCTTCCATCAGTATTTTGAAATTGTTCAGCCCGACAAACTGCTTGTTGTTGGAGTAGCCGCCCCATTTGTACAGGGACATCTTAAAGACGTTAAACGTGGGAATCAGCATAAAGATGATAAACAGTATGACTGCCGGCGCTACACAAATGGTAATAAAAATTGATCGTTCTTTTACCTTTTTCACATTCACACCTCCAATTTTTGAAAAAAAAGCACCCCAAAGGCGGAAACCTTTGGAGCGCTCCTAAAACCTTATTCCATTGCCGCTCTCAATTTGTCACTTGCTTCCTCGACAGCTGCCTGCCATTCTGCAACAGTCTTGTCGCCGCTTACGATACTGTTGACTGTTCCGCAAAGGGTATCGAGCATGTTGACGCCCTCTACCGGTGCGGTGGATGCAAAGCCGCCCATAACGGCGGTTGCGCCGTTGTCATAGATGCTGTAGAACATCTTGTTGTCGCCTTCGAGACTGTCGCTCACGCCAGTGATTGGCTGGATTGCCGTCGCTTTTGCAAAAATCTGTGCAGCCTCGTCGGAGTACATATATGCCACGAATTCCTTTGCCATATCCTGGTTCTGTGCTGCTGCCGGAATCCACATCTGCTCGAACCAGCAGAAGGAGCATCCGGAACCGCCTGCGTTCACTGCCGGGATTGCCATGAATCCCCACTCAAAACCATCAGCCCTCGGCGCATCCGCCATCTCGCCCGGAAGCCATGTTCCGTTCGGGCAGAAGATTGCCTTGTTGTCAAGAATCAGCTGCTGGTTCTTTGTAAAGTTGTCATTGTTTGCGTTGGCAACCGTTGTGCCCTCTGTATATTTTGCAAGCTGTCCGACCAGCTCAAATACCTTGGTCGCGTAGTCGCTTTCCCAGATGCCGTCCTCATATGTCATGCAGCTGTTGAAGAAGTCTGCACCGCCTGAGGAAGCCAGTGTCGCGTATGTAAATGCGTCAAAGTAACCGGTTGTGGGATAGGTAAAGAGTGCGATTCCTTCCTCGGCTGCCTTGTCGCCAAGCGCCCACATTTCTTCCCATGTCGTGGGTACGTCCCAGCCTTTCTCCTTGAATAAGCCTGCATTGTAGAATAGTCCGCACGGGCTGTAGAACATTGGTGCATAGTAGGTCACGCCATCCCCATATGGGTTGGTTGCAAGTGTGTCAAGGAAGCCCGGAATGATTTTGTCACGCACCGTGATGTTCTCTCCCGGAACGGTCATGTCAAGGACATCTGTCAGCGGAAGAAGCGCCTGTTCCTTTGTCAGCGTTTCTGTCAGGGCAGCCTCGCGCCCGGTTGCAAGATGTACTACATCCGGATAATCTCCGGCTTTCATTGCAGGGCTGATGACATCCTCGATTTTCTTGTCAATGGTGAGCTCCACGGTTACGCCGGGATGGGAAGCCTCAAAAGCCGCCACAACCTCTGTCCACATGTCTGCACCGTATCCGCCTTCAAAAGCGGCTACCTTTAAGGTCTGTTCCTCGACCGCTGGCGCGGCGTCCCCTGTATCCTGAGGAGTCTGCTCGGCAGGTGTGTCAGTCGTGTTTGACGCTGCCGTGTTGTCTGCCGGTGTGCTGTCTGTAGCAGGCGCCTTATCGGAGCTGCCGCACCCTGCAAGAAGTGATGTAGCCATGGCAGCTACAAGTAACGATGAAAGTACTTTTTTCTTTTTCATAAAAATTCCCTCCCTTTTCTATTAGTATATGTTTAGTATAGTAAAAACATTTGGCAGAATCAATCTGATTGTTGCTTGAAATTTTATATATCTTGCTTTTAGGCATCTTTTTTTAAAATAGGAAATACTAATTGTTGGAAATTGTATATAATGTACATTTAATTTTCTTATATTTCATGTTTTTATGCATAATATCAAAAAGAAAACAAATTGCCGGGAAAAAATCTGTTTTATGGGTGTGCTTGATAGACAAAATGGACAAGGCATGCTTTTTTAGGAATTTTTAGATTTTGCCGGATGTGGACAAAAAATATAAATTCTGTTATATTTTTTATAGGATTGTTTTTTGTATCAGAATGTTTGGAGGAAAAGCTTATGGGAAACACAAGGCATTGTATAGAGGGCAGCAAACCTTCGCGTTTTGATGCCCTGAAGCTTTTGTACGTGTCCACGTCAAAATATGAGGGGGACTGGCAGAGTATCCTGCACTCGCATCCGTTCAGCGAGCTGTTTTATGTCGTGGACGGCAAAGGCTCATTCGTCACGGAGGGGATGGAGTTTCCTGTGTGTAAGAATGACATGGTCATCATCAACCCGCATGTGCTGCACACGGAAAAGTCGCTATCCACTATGCCACTGGAGTACATTGCGCTCGGAATAGAAGGGCTTTCGTTTTCATTTGAAAATATGACTCCGGTGCAGGATGGCGTGTACATGCAGACTGCGTCGGGCGGCGTGTACAAATATAACACGCAGAGCTCGTATGTATATGCCTACCTGAATATCATGCTCGAGGAGCTGTCGCGGAAAGAGGACAATTACGAGGCAGTGTGCAGAAACCTCCTGGAAGTGATTATGATTTGTATGCTCAGAAACAATAATCTGGACATCGTACAGAACAGCAATGCTCTGCTGAACAGGGAATGTACCCAGATAAAGAATTACCTGGACGCAAACTACGCGGAGAACATCACCCTGGATATGCTGGCATCACTCTCACATATGAACAAGTATTACATGGCGCATGCATTCACGAAATACATAGGGGTCTCGCCCATTACATATCTGCTTCAGAAGCGGATTCAGGAGGGAAAGTCCCTGCTTGAGTCTACGTCATACTCCATATCGCAGATTTCGGACACGCTTGGATTTTCCTCACAGTCGTATTTTTCGCAGGCGTTTAAGAAAGCCACTGGGAAGACGCCTATACAGTACCGAAATGACTTGAAGAGATAGCGTGAAAAGTACTTCTAATTGCTTTCAGCAATTTCCACTCGCAGCAGAGGCTGCTTCGCGGAGAAGTACTAAGTTTCACGCCGAAAAATGCCAAAGTACGGCATTTTTCATAACGATTTGTGCTTAGGGCACAAATTTGCAGACTGAAAAAAGCGCATGGTTATTATATGGATGAATTAGTGGACTTTTGTAGTTTTATAGTGTAAACTGAAAGGTAATATGTACTGTGCTTTTTCACGGCAGGACTGTAATTGATACAAAGGAGTGAGTATACTGATAACAAGAAGATATGTGAGGTCGCGCTCATTAAAGGAAGAAATGGTGATTGACCAGGCGATAGTGGACAGGGCAGGGAGAATCCTGATATCAAGAAATACGGTGCTGGATTCCTACCATATTATGTCGCTTATCAAGATGGGGGTTCCCGGCGTATACATACGCGAAGGGGAGGAGGACGAGGAGCCGCAGGACACAAAGGAGAATGACATCGTGATTGCGCCTGCGGTGCAGAAGGAAATAGATAAGAAAACGGTGCAGGACAGGGCGAAGGTCAAACTGTCCGAGAGCGTCAAGGCAAGGGTGGCAGAAGGAATACAGTATCTGTACAATGATACGGTTTCAGAGAGCTTTACAGCTACGACCAGGAGCATCACGGATGATTTGATGCGGGCGATATCCGACAATGACGCGATTGCGGTGGACATCAGCACGCTCAAGATAAGTGACGAGTACACATTTAAGCACAGCGTCGATGTCGCCACCATGGGGATGATTGTCGCGAAAAAGCACGGACTGAGCGAGCAGGAGGTCTATGAGCTTGGCATTTCGGGGCTGCTTCATGATGTCGGGAAATCCAAGATACCGAATGAAATCCTGAATAAGGCGGGAAAGCTGACCGATGAAGAATTTATGATGATGAAGCAGCACTCGCTTTTTGGCTACCAGATATTGAAGGAGAAGGAGGATCTGTCCAACCCGATTAAGCTGGGCGTCTTACAGCACCATGAGAAGATGAACGGCAAGGGCTATCCGATGGGGGTGTCTGCCGAGAAGATTAATCTGTTTGCGCGGATTATCTCGGTTGCGGATATCTATGACGCGCTGGTGACTGAGCGGCCATACAAGAAGCCGTTTTCTCCGCGGGATGCGGTGGAGATGATTATGTCCCTGACGGAAGAGCTTGACATCAATGTCATGAGAAGCTTTCTGGAGAGCGTGATTCTGTACCCGGTCGGGACGGATGTGGAGCTTAGCACAGGGGAGCGGGCAAGGGTAATCGAAAACAATTCCAAGTATGTTTTGCGCCCGAAAGTGATTGGGTTAAAAACCGGAAAAACATATGATCTTTCAGAACTGGCAAATGCGAGCATTGTCATACTATAGACCAAAGGGGGCTTTGCACAAATGTTTTTTCTGAAAAAAAGAATAAGGAAAGGGATATGCATGCTTCTGGCTGGCATGCTTCTGGCAGTGTGCTGTGCGGCAGCTCCGGCAGGCAGTGCGGTGGCGGCAGACGCGTCTGTTTTGCCGATGTACAGGCGGGCGGTTGATTTTCCGGCGGGAGATCTGTCACGGCTGGCACAGGTAATCCGGCGGGCGCAGTGCGGGGAACCGATTACGATTGGGTTTCTTGGCGGTTCCATCACAGAGGGGCACGGGGCAGACAATATTCAGGACTGCTATGTCTCACAGGTTTACAAATGGTGGTGCGGTGCGTTTCCGCAGGCAGAGATTACGGTGGTCAATGCGGGAATAGGCGGCACATCCTCCTATCTGGGGGTACACCGTGTGGACACTGAGCTTCTTGTGCACCAGCCGGATCTGGTGTTTATCGAGTTTGCCGTCAATGACACATTTACGGAATTCTGCATGAACAGCTATGAAAACCTGATTCGGAAAGTGCTGATGGCAGACAGCAGTCCCGCGCTGGTTCTCCTGTTTGCGGCGAATGCGGACGGCAACAGCTCGCAGTCTGTGGAGGCGGCGCTGGGGCAGTACTACGAGCTGCCGATGATAAGCTATGGAAATGCAGTGATTCCCGAGGTTGCGGCAGGAAGCTTTCTGTGGCATGAGATTGCGGAGGATACAGTACACCCGAACAATATGGGGCATTCTATTTTTGCAAGTCTTATCACGACATTTCTGGAGGATGTCTGTGCCAGGATTGACCAGATAACGGTTCGTCCGGAGCGCCTGCAAGGATACGAGCTGCCAAATCCGGTGACACCGCAGATATATCAGGATGCGCATATCGAAAATGCGGCAACGATTACACCGCTTGCCATGACCGGGTATGGTATCTATGACTTTAACTATCATTTTACGGACAACTGGTATTCCATGGAGGACGGATCGTTCCTGTCATTTTCCGTGGAGGCATCCAATATCGGCGTGATTTACCAGAGGACGGTGGAGGGCACATTTGGACAGTATGATGTGTATGTCGATGGCGTGTATGTGAAAACACTCGACGGCAATTATGTCGAGTTTTACGGAACAGAGACGGAGGCGGAGGCGCTGTATGCCTCACCGGACGGCAGTACGGCGGCACATGTGGTAACGATAGTCAGGAATCCGCAGTCCGCAAATGTTGATTTTGTATTAATTGGTTTATTGCTGAGCTGACATATTTCATCTGGACGTCCATGTGTAATCGAGTAGGGGAACGCCCTTCTCCACTACTCGCGCGCCGGGCGTCCGTCAGCTTGCTGACATATTTCATCTGGACGCCCGTGTGCATAAAAAGAGGCTGTCGAAACTGACAGCCCCTTTTTGGGTCTCATAGCACATCTTAATCCTGTAAAACAATAGCTGATTTCAAAATATAAATATATATAAGAAAGGCACATCGAAACTAGATTAAATGACCTATAAGGATTCTTATAATTTGGTTACATTGACCGCCTGGGGACCTTTTTCGCCGTTTACAATCTCGAACGTAACGTCAGCGCCCTCGTCGAGTGACTTGAAGCCTTCCATTAAAAGCCCTGAGTAATGTACGAATACATCATTTCCGGACTCGTCAGAGATAAAGCCGTATCCCTTCTGGTTATTGAACCATTTTACTGTACCTTTGTTCATAGTAGATACCTCCAAAATATATTAAGTTAAGTACTACAGGTGCCCGAAAGGGCATGTGTTTCCTGCAACAGTTATAGGATATCACAGCGTCTTACAAAAGTAAAGTGCAAATCAGGGATAAAATAAAAATAACGTTGACAAGGATGAAGGAAAGTCATATAATAATATATGGTTAGCGAATGCTAACCTCTATGAAAAATAAGGATGTCTGGTGAAATCCGGCATCCGTTGTTTTTCACATATAGTTAGTGAAAACTAATACATATCCAAAAGAAGGTGAATGCATGATGCCGCTTACATTAGCAGAAGTCGGAGAGGAAAATATCATCAGGAAAATCGGGGGAAAACAGGAAGTTAAGACACATCTGGAAAACCTCGGCTTTGTCGTGGGAGGGGAGGTCACGGTAATAAACGCCATCGGGGGAAATGTTATTGTAAATGTGAAGGATTCCCGTATTGCGGTCAGCAAGGAGATGGCGCAGAAGATTATGGTCTGAGTAAAACATTAAGAAACTCTTCGGCAGTAAAGAACGCTGCAAGGGGTTAATAAATGTTTGAATATCATGGAATCCAGGACAGATTTCCAGGATTAAAATCTATTATGAAATGAGGAGGATGGGAATCTGTGCCTGCGGCGCAAATTCCTGCACAGAGAAAGGAGTGTAGTTATCAAATGAAGACACTGAAAGAATCAAGGGTCGGTGATACCGTCCGGGTGGTGAAGCTCCACGGTGAGGGCGCAGTCAAACGACGGATCATGGACATGGGACTGACAAAAGGCGTGGATGTGCAGATCCGCAAGGTGGCGCCTTTGGGCGATCCGATAGAAGTGACCGTCCGCGGTTATGAACTTTCCATCCGGAAAGCGGATGCGGAAATGATTGAGGTTGACTGACGGGGGTATCCCCTTTATTTTCAGCCAAATAGTTAGTTAAAACTAATATAAAGAAGGAGAGGAAAACTATGAGTATGCGAATTGCCCTTGCGGGCAACCCGAACTGCGGGAAAACGACATTATTCAATGCCCTGACGGGCTCCAACCAGTTTGTCGGGAACTGGCCGGGCGTTACGGTGGAAAAGAAGGAAGGAAAGTTAAAAAGGCACGACGGTGTGACCATCACCGACCTTCCGGGTATTTATTCCCTTTCCCCCTATACGCTGGAGGAAGTGGTGGCAAGAAATTATCTCATCAGTGAGCGCCCTGATGCGATTCTGAATCTGATTGACGGTACAAATTTGGAGAGAAACCTATACCTGACCACGCAGCTTACCGAGCTTGGCATTCCTGTGGTTGTCGCCATTAACATGATGGACGTGGTGGAGAAAAACGGCGACAGGATTAATGCCGTGGAATTGTCAAGGGCGTTGGGCTGTAGGGTGGTAGAGATATCCGCCCTGAAAGGAAACGGCATCATGGAAGCTGCGGAAGCTGCAATCGACGCGGCAAAGAATGGAAAGACCGTTCCGATGCATACATTTTCGGGAACTGTGGAGCATGCCCTTGCCCATATCGAGGAGGCGGCGGTACACGGACTGCCGGAGGAACAGCAGCGCTGGTATGCAGTCAAGCTGTTCGAGCGGGACGACAAGGTTTTAGGGCAGCTGAACCTGAGCGGGTCTGTCCTTTCTCATATCGAAACGGACATTCAGGCGGCCGAGAAAGAGATGGATGACGATGCGGAATCCATCATCACCAATGAGCGGTATATTTATATCGGGAGTATCATCAAAGGATGCTTAAAGAAAAAATCGGCGGGAAGGATGACAAATTCCGATAGGATTGACAGGATTGTCACAAACCGATTTCTAGGGCTTCCGATTTTTGCGGCCGTTATGTTCCTTGTGTATTATATATCTATGGTAACGGTGGGAGCCTCAGCCACAGACTGGGCAAATGACGGACTGTTCGGTGACGGCTTCCATCTGTTTGGCATCGGATCCGCGGCTTATGGAGAGGCTTCTGAGGAATATGGGGATGCGGCGCTGATTGTGGATGGCTACGATGCATATGTGGAAGAAAACAGTACGGCTCCCACTGGTGATTTTCCCTATGAAGCAGCGGATGATGAGACACTGGAGGTAACGGTGGAAACAGCGTCCCTTGCAGATTATGAGGGTGCGCTTGCCGTGATGGGGCAGTATGGTGATGAGCCCGATCCGGCAGATTACGGTGTATGGGTTCCGGGCATCCCGGTGCTTGTAGGGAACGCACTGGAAGCAGTGGGAGTGGCAGACTGGCTTGCAGGGCTGATTAACGACGGTATCGTAGCCGGCGTGGGCGCGGTGCTTGGCTTTGTCCCGCAGATGCTTGTTTTGTTCCTGCTTCTGGCTTTCCTTGAGGCGTGCGGCTATATGGCGCGCATTGCATTCGTGCTTGACCGTATTTTCCGCAAGTTCGGACTGTCCGGCAAGTCCTTTATCCCGATGCTCATCGGTACCGGCTGCGGCATTCCGGGCATCATGGCGTCGAGGACGATTGAAAATGAGCGCGACCGCAGGATGACAATTATGACGACGACCTTTATTCCCTGCGGCGCGAAGGTTCCGTTTATTTCCATGGTTGCGGGAGCAGTCTTCGGCGGCTCCGCCTGGGTGGCGACCAGTGCGTATTTTGTGGGAATGGCAGCGATTATTATTTCCGGCATCATGTTAAAGAAGACGAAAATGTTTTCCGGCGACCCGGCACCCTTCGTCATGGAACTCCCGGCTTATCATATGCCCACAGTGGGCAATGTGCTTCGCTCCATGTGGGAACGCGGATGGTCCTTTATCAGGAAGGCGGGCACGATTATCCTGCTTTCCACCATCGTGATCTGGTTTTCCACTTACTTTGGATTTACTTCGGAAGGCTTCCGGATGCTTGGCGAGGAGGAAATGGACCAGTCGCTTCTTGCGGCAGTCGGCAGCGCGATTGCATGGATTTTCATACCGCTTGGATGGGGAAACTGGCAGGCGGCAGTGGCTTCCATTACAGGACTTGTGGCGAAGGAAAATATCGTTGGAACGATGGGTATCCTTTATCCCGGCGGATGGCCTGAAATCGGCGCAAACTTTACTATGGCTGCGGGATATTCCTTCCTTGTGTTCAACCTTCTGTGCGCGCCCTGCTTTGCGGCAATCGGCGCTATCAGGCGGGAGATGAACAGTGCGAAATGGACGTGGTTTGCAATCGGCTACCAGTGCGGATTGGCTTATGCGGCTGCGCTGATGGTTTACCAGATTGGTTCGGCATTTATGGGAAACCTGAATGTCATTGGCCTGCTTGCGGCCATTGTTATTCTCGGCGGCATGATTTATATGCTGTTCAGACCGTATAAAGAAGCGACAAAGCTGACGACAGGCATGAAATTGAAAATGGCGAAATAGACATGGTGTGGCAGCCCGATATGCCTTTCTTTTAAATATTAGGTACCTTGATATTTGGGATTTGATACTCTAAAATAATAAGGTACCTAATATATTTTGCTGATTGATTCCATAAAAGAAAACAATTCATAAAGCTGCAGGCAGAATCGCGGGCATAGGAAGCTGATTTCCGGATTATCATCATGGGAGCAGGAAGAATTGTTGGCATTACTGGAAAAACTGCGGATCTTTTCCAGCCCGCGTTTATGTCTATGATTGTGGACAGGGGAATCCGGAATGCCGACTCCTGACACAGGGGGCATGGAACTGTCCCAGGGGGAGCGGCAGCTGCTGACCACCGCCAGGGCGGTCTTTGCCAGTGTGCCGCTCCTGATTCTGGATGAGGCCACCAGTTCCGTGGATACAGTCACGGAGCAGAAAATCCGGCGCGCCCTGCTGAAAATCTGCGCGGACCGGACCTCGGTCATCATTGCCCACCGCCTTTCCACAATCCGGGATTCAGACAGGATCATTCTGCTGGATAATGGGAAAATTGCCGAACAGGGGACCCATGAGGAGCTGATGGCGCTTGATGGGATTTATGCCCGGATGTACAGAACGCAGACGGAGCTTGGATAAGAACCGGTAATTTTTATAAGGAAAATCTGATATGCTTCCGGTGGGATATTTCACGGGTACGTAAAAGCTAAAAAATATTGCGGAACAGGATTCCAGAATCCTGTTCCTTTTTTTGCGTGCAAATCAAGATAGTGTAACTTTACTTGGGGAATTTTTCCAGAAAATAAAACGGAGCACCTG
>ERZ778504.106-NODE-106-length-86980-cov-12.356583_pt1 | contig 86980 bp, 80 predicted proteins | sample MGYA00510046_ERZ778504 | MGnify/ENA primary metagenome ERZ778504 (study PRJEB29527, sample SAMN07138964) | mouse gut metagenome | material: feces | host: mouse | place: China:Nanjing | collected 2016-01-25 ...
AATCTGTAAGGATTTTCGGCTCACAAGCCACTGACTTTAGTCAGTGGTGGTTGACCAAGCATCAATTGTAGCTTGAGATCATTGTAGTTTTTTTAAACTAATATTTTGTTTTGCTGATCGCATTTATTCTGCTTCTCTCAGTGACCTTTCAGTTTTCAGCGCAAACTATAGCACAACATCCGTTTTTGTGTAAACAATCTCCTAAAATAAATCTCCCTTAACTTTCAGTAAATAGCACTATGTTTGTAGTCATGTTCCGAATTACAACTCTTAGGAAATAGCGGTGTCCTACCTTCATCTCAAAGATAGAACACCGCTATTTCTACGCAACTAAACGCAATTTTTGCACTGTGTTAGTTTATAAACTCCAATCTGAGCCTGATCAAGAGAACAAAAAGTGTCAGCAATATGACCAGCGTAAAGGAAAGTAGCAACGCACCTTGATCTGTTGTTGGCTTTTGGAGAAACTTCTGTTGACTGAAACGTTGGTAAAAATAGATCAATAACGCTCCCACAAAGTTTAAACTCAAGAGTTGTTGTACCAAAGCTAGACTTAAAAATAGTGGCCTATCTGTCGCTTGGATCTTCCATAAGGCTGCTGCTAATAATAAGTTGAGGCCTGCAATGATCGTTACTAAGGCTAAGCTAGGCATCGTCTGTAAAGTCGCTGGCAAACTTTTGCCAAGGTCAAGCGCGACCAAAGATAGATATCCAAATAAGATCACACTTGAACCGATCCAGTAGCCTAATAAGATCTTCTTGTATACAGCTGGTCTTGCCAGTACTTGTTTTAACATTTTTCTCACCTATCTTTACTCATTTTTTCGGTCAACTTTCGAAAAAGATAATCAACGACAACTGATAATGTGACTAATGACTCGACCTTTTTTTCTTTGATAACGGAAAATGGCGTCACATGATAGTGCAAAGCATAATCCGAATGACTCGCAAACGTATTCTCCTTTGCTTGCGTCACACTCACAAGAGGGACATTTTTCAAGGTCCACATGAAGATGTTTTCTTTGATGCTTTCAGTTTCTCCACTAAGTGACGCCAATAAAACAACATCGTGTGTAGTTATCATCTCCATTGCCATATCAAGTTCAGTCTTATTAGGGATCGTGATCGCCCGTTTTCCTAGCTGTAACAGATTTTTAGCAAATTCATCTAAGATCCGCCGTTGGGAAAAACCTGTGCCGTAGCAATAGATCGTTTGGGCCTCTTTGAGCCGTAATGTTAGATCGTCCCATTCGACATGTTCTAAGCCTTTGATCGTCTTAATGATATCTGAGACCTGTAGATCGGCAAACATCTCTGTGGCTGGTTTGACCTCTTTAGTGCTCGTCTTTAAAAAGTATTTGAATTCCGAGAAACCTGCAAAACCTAATTTTCTGACTAAACGTAAAACTGTTGATTTGGAAGTATAAGTTGCTGTAGCTAATTCAGTGATCCCCAACTGTTGAACTTCCTGTTTATTATCTAGCACATAACGCAAGATGGTCTTATCAAGATCTCCTAAGGCCTTTTGATGTTTTGTGATCAATTCTTCTAGTGTCATGTGCATCCCCCTGATCTGTCTACTAATATGCTAAATTATAGCATATTTCGCACGATCAACTAAAGCGATTACACTATCTGAGTTCTGGCCAGAAATCTCGGTTAGCTTCGATCAAGTCATCTAAGATCTGCTTAGCAACTCTTGCATTTGGAATGATCTTAGAAAGCGTTAGCGCTTGCCATAGTTTTTGATAGGAGTGTTCTTCCCAAGCTTCAACGACGAGTTTTTCGACAGCTACTTGTTGTTCCATCAAACCTTTTTGGAAACGCGGGATCTGGCCTTGAACTAATGGCTCAGGTCCATTTTTCCCTACGATACATGGGACTTCGACCATTGCCGTTGGCTCAAAGTTGCTCAAAGCACCATTATTTTCCACGATCAACAGCATACGTTCGTGAGTGTTGTATGCGATCGCCCGTGCTAGATCCACGATATAGCTGGCATGCTCGTCAACTTCTAAACTGGTATCTTTGGCTGTTTTTGCTTGGACGATCTTTTTACATTCACCAAAGACATGCTTTTCGCGTCCGTTCATAACTTCATTTGCCCGAGTATACTCAGGGTCTGCATGCTCAACTTCATCTTGTGAATAGAGATAGTACTTGAGATACGTATTTGGTAAAGTATCTGGATCTACCGCATAGACTTCACGTGCTTTAGCAAAGGTGTGCATCCAGCTTGGATCAGTATGTTGTGATTCATGTTCTCCGAGCTCTTCTTTGAGTGAATAGCCGTATTTAGCTACATGTTCTTTGATCTGTGGCATCAAGTCATTGCCAGCGTGATCTCTGATATCGGTCCACCAGCCAAAGTGATTCAAGCCATAGTAGCGTACCTCCATCTCTTTGCGCGATTTGAGCCCGATCGCATGAGCCATCCGCTCTTCGATCCCGACTGGCATGTCACAAATGTTGATGATCTTAGAGTTAGGTCGTAACTTACGTGTTGCTTCAGCTACGATCGCCGCTGGATTGGAATAGTTCAACATCCATGCATCTGGTGAATATTGTTCCATGTAGTCGATCAACTCTAGGACGCCTCCGATCGAACGCATCCCATAAGCGATCCCCCCTGGTCCACAAGTTTCTTGCCCGATAACACCATATTTAAGTGGGATCTTTTCATCTTTTTCACGCATCGCATATAGTCCGACACGAATATGGGCCATGACAAAATCTACATCACTAAAGGCCGTCTTTGGATCAGTTGTCGCAACAAAGTCGATCTCTGGTGCCTTTTCTTTTAAAATGATCTCACAGGCATCTGCGATCACTTTTTGACGTGCTTCAAGATTATCGTAAAACTTGATCTGACGGATCGGAAACTTATCTAAATTCTCCAGTAACATCAATACGATCCCCGGAGTAAAGGTACTCCCACCCCCTGCAATCACAACTGAAAACTTCTTATCCATGTTAAATTCCTCCTCTAATCATCAATCTTCATTAATTCTTCAAATTGTTCTCTGACTTGGGGCACGTCTAAGCCCACGATAACTTGTAAAGCATTACCATTTCGCACGACACCATGTGCACCACCTGCTCTAAAGGCAGCATCATTTTCAACTAAAGCTGGATCTTTGACGGTCAAACGTAACCGAGTCGCACAGTTGTTGACTTTTTCAATATTGTCACGTCCACCGACTGCTTCTAAATAGATCGCTGCTTGTTCACGATAACGATTTGCAGGGGCTTTATTTTCATCACCTTTACCCGCTTTTTTGTCTTTATAATCTTGCTTAGAGTAGAGTTTGATGTCAGCTTCCTTGTCGATATCACGCCCTGGCGTCATAATGTTGAATTTTACGATCAAGAATTTAAAGACAACAAACCAGATAAATGTGAAACATAGTCCGATCACGATATGAATGAGCACCGTACCGGCATGATTTGAAAATACTGGGATCCAGTTTCTTGTCAACAGATCGATCAAGCCCCCACCCATATCACCAACGACACCAAATGTGTACAGTGTTGCTGCTAAAGTTGCTGCTAAAACAGCATGAACTGCAAATAACGGTGGAGATAGGAATAAGAACGTAAATTCTAACGGCTCAGTGATCCCGGACAATACAGCTGTCAATGTTACAGGGATCAACATGGAGAGCACTTTTTTACGGTTCTCTGGTCGAGCTGTAAAGTAAAAGGCTAATGCGATCCCTGGAGCTCCAAAGACTTTAGAGTTACCATGAAGCGCAAACCCACCTTCTGGGAACAATGTCTTAAGTGGTTGGGTCGAGCGTGAAAATTCATTTAAGTGTGCAAACCAATACTGCGTGATCCCACCTTCAACGACCGCTGGCCCAAAGACAAATGGAGTGTAAACAAAGTGATGTAGACCTGTTGGGATCAAGATCCGTTCTAAGAAAGTGTAGATCCAGACTCCGACCACGCCTGAAGTAGCTAAGATCGCTTGTAATGAGCTGATCCCAAATTGGATCTTAGGCCAGATATAGCAGGTCAATAAGGCGATCGGTAACATCGCAAAGAATCCTAAAACAACAACATAAGATGATCCTTGGAAGATCCCTAAGAAATCAGGTAATTTCTTTTCAAAATAGCGATTATGCAAGTAGACTACGATCGCTGAGATAAAGATCGCACCGATGATCCCAGTATCTAAGGTCTTGATCCCGGCGATCAGCTTTAAGCCACTTTCACCACCAGCTGCTTGTTTGAAATTAACACCAAAACTTGAGCCAAATAATTGCAACATTGTGCTGACGAAATAATTAAAGGTCAAATATGTGACTACGGCTTCCATTACCGCCCGTGCATTAGCTGTTTTAGCTAACCCGATCGGTAAACCGATCACAAACAAGAGCTCCATGTTGTTAAAAACGGTCCAAGAACCATTTTCAACGATCTTCCAAAAGTTATACCAGATCGTGCCTTCTTTAGCTAGATCACCAACTAAGACCGGATTAGTCGCTACGATCGCGATCGAGACCATGATCCCGGCAAACGAGAAAAGTAAGACTGGTGTAAACATTGCGCCCCCAAAGCGCTGGATCTTCTCCATCATAAAACTTCACTACCTTTCCTAAAAAACTTTAGCTTTTCTTAACAACCTAAGCATACCATTTTAATGTATCCGTTTTCATCGTTTTCTAGTAAAGTGATATTTCCTTTCCTCTAGTGGGATAAAGTGTCAACTTATGGGAATTTTCCCCAAAAAAGAGCTATCTCTAAACATAGCTTAGAAAAAATACAAAGCTCTGTGAAAACAGCCTAAGCCATTCTCACAGAGCTTCTCTAAATATTTACTCTTTACACAGTGGTTGACAAAGAGCCCTAAAAAATCCGCTGAGCAAAGTGCTCAGCGGATATAACGCTATTAGAATTTAGTTTTTTCCACCAACAACTTGTTGTTATCTTCTAACTTCTTAGCGATGTCTTGGATAAATTTGACAGCATTTTTATACTCGTCACTGGACATATCGACGGAACCAAAGCAACCAGTGACCCGGGCCTTGATCTGGTCTTCCAACTCAAGAGCTTTGTCAGTCAAAGTGATATAGACCTTGCGTCCATCAGCCTTTGTCTTCGTACGAGTTACCCAGCCTTCTTTTTCCATGCGCTTTAGTAAAGGCGTCAATGTCCCGGTATCAAGTTTCAAACGTAGACCTAGATCACGAATGATCATCTTTTCTTTACTTTCCCATAAAACTAATAACGTGATGTATTGTGCATAGGTCAAATTATACTTCTTCAAGGCTTCAGTATAGAAACGGTTATAAAAGCGTTGTGCGGTATAGATCGAAAAGCACAATTCATCTTCTAAATGGTTGGGGTTATGCTCAAACATAGTCAAAATCCTCTCTTAGTTCTTCCCTGTATTTTTGGTATACGCCGGCTCAACAACGACGAAGCGTCGCGGTTCATTACCGCTTGAATAGGTTTTGACCTCAGTATTTCTAACCAAAGCAGCGTGGATGATCTTTCTTTCAAATGAAGGCATTGGATCTAACCGTTGTCGTTGGTCTTGTTGAATTGCATCCCGTGCAACTTTTCGTGCTAAAAACTGGAGCGTTTCTTTGCGTCGCGCCCGATAGTCAGCCACATCTAAGATGACTTGGATCTTCCTTTTACTCTTCTTATCCAAGAAATCTTGTGCTAACAACTGTAACGCATTGAGCGTTTTTCCGTGGCGCCCGATCAAGCTACCTTCCTGCTTAGTTTCAAAATTATAGGTCACGACCCGTTTTTCCACCACTACATCGATCGTTGTCTTGATCCCCATCTTCTGTGTGACATCTGCCAAATAGTAACCTAATTCGTGCAGATATTTCTCCCAGTCTTCAACCTTTTGTTTTGCAACAGCCACTTTTTTAGCGTGTGGTCGCCCAGCATTTTTATGTGTTGTTTCTTCCTTAACAACGAGTTCCACCTCAGCTGGTTTCTTACCAAACCCTAAAAAGCCCTTTCTTCCTTCGCTGATAACTTTTACTTCGACCTGTGCTTTAGTCTTATGCAATTCCTCTAAGCCAGATCTGATCGCATCTTGTGTTGTCTTGCCCCAAAATTTCACATCGTTTCCCCCTAAATAAAGCAATAAACTACATTTTTCAAAAAAGTGATCAACAAAAATAGCAGACTAACTCGTCCGCAACTCATTTAGTAGTATAGCATACTTATATTTTGTTTCACACAAATATTAGCCGTGAAAATGCTTTTATTCTAAAAAGAACAAAATTCCTTAATACATAAGCGCTCTAAAGATGGACATTTACTTAATTATGGTATAATCAAGGCGTGTAGTACACAATAATTCAATACAAGGATAGGTGGGAATTTATGAGTTTGATGAACACATATACACTTGAGAACGGCGTTAAGATCCCAGTTTTAGGTTTTGGTACTTGGCAAACTCCTGCAGGTAAGGTAGCTACCGATGCTGTCTTAGCTGCACTTGATGCTGGTTTTACCCATATCGATACTGCAGAAATGTATGGCAACGAAAAAAGTATCGGTCAAGCCGTAAAAGCAAGCGGAATCGCTCGTAGTGACCTTTTTATCACAAGTAAATTGGATAATCAGGCTCATACTTACGAACTGGCTACTCAAGCCCTCGATCGTTCTTTATCCGACCTTCAGACCGACTATTTGGACTTATTTCTGATCCATTGGCCTAATCCAAAGGCTTTTCGTGATCATGACTGGGAAAAACATCTCCAAGAGACTTGGCGTGCCTTAGAAGATGCCTACACGGCTGGGAAAGTCAAGGCGATCGGAGTTTCAAACTTTAAACCTAAGCATTTTGAAGTTTTGAAAAAAACACAAAAGATCCAGCCGATGGTCGACCAGATCCGGATCTGCCCAGGTGATGTCGATCGTTTGACTATTGATTACTGTCAACAACACGATATCTTATTGGAAGCTTACAGTCCATTTGGTACCGGACAGATCTTTGCTAATGAGACCTTAAAAGCTTTGGCCCAAAAGAAAAAGCGTTCAGTCGCACAACTTTGCTTACGGTGGTCATTGCAACACGGTTATCTACCATTACCAAAATCGGTCCATCCGGCACGGATCAAAGAAAATACTGAAGTCTTTGATTTTGAATTGACCGAAAGCGAGATGCAACAGATCGATGCCTTAAAGGGTGTTGCTGGATTTGCAACTGACCCTGATACGGCTGATTTTTAAAAACCTAAGGGGGAATTTTTATGGGGGAAAATACAACTGTCAATGAAGCTTTACTAAAAGATGACCTTTACCAAGCCGTCAACGGCGAATGGCTCAAAACCGCCGTGATCCCAGCCGACAAGGCAACTACTGGGGGCTTTGCGGACTTGGCCGACAATATCGAAGAAACACTGATGGCTGATTTTGGCAAAATGTTGACCAAAAAAGACCGACCACAGACCAAAGAAATGGCAGAATTTGTAAAGTTTTATCGCCTTGCATCTGATTTTGAAACCCGTAACAAAGCTGGTGCTACTCCAGCTAAAAAGTATTTAGATAAGGTCTTAGCCTTAAAAGATCTAAAGGCTTGGCAAGACGCTTTGCCAGATCTGATCCTTGAAAATTACGATGCACCGTTTGAACTCTATGTTTCACCGGATATGAAAGATACTAAGCATTACGCGCTCTATGCTGATGTTCCATCTTTGTTTTTACCCGATAAGACCTATTATGAACCCGGTAATGAACAAGCTAAAACATTGCTTCAGATCTTAGAACAAATGCTGACTGAGCTCTTCAAGTTAGCTGGTTATGATGAAGCATTTAGCCAAAAAACGATCGCACAAGCTTTGGCTTACGACAAAAAACTAGCACCTTTTCAAAAGGATAGCACAGAACGCGCAGATTACGTAAAATCTTACAACAAGTACACTTTCCAAGATTTCGTATCATTGAGCGCACATGTCGATCTCGCTAAAGTCGTAACAGCTTTACTTGGAAAAGCGCCTGAACAAGTGATCGTCAGCGAACCTAAGTACTATGCGGCCTTAAATGAATTAGTCAACGAACAAAATTTTGAGAGCATGCGTAGTTGGTTATTTGTCAAAACTCTTCTTGGTCTAACCGGGTTATTGAGCGATGAGATCCGCATTTTAGGGGGGACCTATAATCGGGCGCTCTCTGGTTCAAAAGAGGCAATGAATCCGCAAAAAGCAGCCTTTTACTTAGCGACAAATCAATACAGTCAAGTAGTCGGACTCTATTATGCTCATAAATACTTTGGGGCTCAGGCTAAAGCAGACGTGCACCACATGGTCGAAAAGATGATCGCTGTCTATAAAAAACGGCTGGAAGAAAATGAATGGTTGAGTGATGAAACACGTAAAAAAGCGATCGTTAAGTTAGATGCGCTCGGGATCAACGTTGGCTATCCTGATGAACTCGATCCCCTTTACTCCAAGTTCATCGTTGATGACGACTTAAACTTAGTCGATAACGTGACAAAATTCACCAAGATCGTAACTAAGCGTCATTTTGAACGGATCGATGAAAAAGTTGATCGCACACGTTGGGAGATGCCGGCGCACATGGTCAATGCTTATTACCACCCTTCATTTAACATCATCGTCTTCCCCGCAGCGATCTTGCAAGCACCATTTTACAGTCTTGAACAAACTTCAAGTGCTAATTATGGTGGGATCGGTGCCGTTATCGCCCATGAGATCTCCCATGCGTTTGATAACAATGGAGCTCAATTTGACGAACATGGTAACTTAGCTAATTGGTGGACTAAAGAAGACCTAGCCCACTTCCAAAAATTAGCTGAAAAAATGATCGCACAATTCGATGGCCTAGAATTGCCTGCCGGAAAAGTCAACGGTAAGCTTGTTGTTTCCGAAAACATTGCAGATGCAGGTGGATTGAGCTGTGCGCTTGAAGCTGCCAAAAGCGAACCGGATGCAGATCTGCGTGAATTCTTCATCAACTGGGCCCGGATCTGGGGAATGAAGTCGGCACCAGAGCGAGAAAAACTTCTCTTAGCGATCGATGTTCACGCGCCACATGTCTTACGAGCAAATATCCAGCCCCGTAACCTCGACGACTTCTATCAAGTCTTTGATGTCAAACCAGGTGATGGCATGTACCTAGCACCAGATAAACGGATCGCTATCTGGTAAAGTCCGCTAAGCAATAATAAAAGAGCCACTACGAACTGAAGTAACTCCCCTACTAACTTAGGGGCACTTCAGAGCTCGTGGTGGCTCTTTTTGTTCATATAGCGTTACTCGAGCTATTTAGTGAAATGAATTCTTGGGATCTAAGACCATGGCTTCAGCTAATGCGACTTCGTTATACAAGTCATACAGATCAGTCGAATCAACTTCACCTGCCTCCAGTAATTCTGCCAAATACTCACGTTCAATATAAAATGACCATAACAAAGCTTGTTGTTCTAAGGAGCGTTCGACCTTACTGAAAGCTGGGCGACGTGAAACGTAAAACCACTGTTGCCAAAATTGGCGCAAACTGGTCTCTGAATTTTGGTCACGCAGATCATAGATCACACTTTGCTTTACTTTTTCAGGCAGATACATATGCTCAACTTCACTGATCGCGCGATTGATCATCTCTTGGCGATATTTTTTCTTTTCACCTGTATCATGCTCTTCTTTTGGCAAAATAAACCAAAAAACGATGCTTGGAACTAACATACTCAAAATGATCATTACTGATTCAGACATGATGACTAAGTTGAATTGATTTGAACTTAGCCCCAAACTTGCTGCCATAAAGACAAGCGCTAAAGTAACCGCTCCATGGACACCACCTAACGAAAAGATCAAGGCGCTACGGTGACCACGCTTCATGATCAGTAAAACGTAGAGATAGCGAACAAGTAAATTCAGGGCGTATAAGACGATCCCAGCTGTGATCCAGATCCACGATGAGAAAGTCACATCTTCGTCCATAACGATCCGGACAAAGTTTAAGCCTAAGATCAAAAAGACAGCATTATTCAATAACTCTTGCACTAAAGAAAAAATATTATTTCCTAAATAAAATTGCTGCATATCACTGAAACGACTCCGCTGGGCTTCACTGTTATGCAATAAGCCAGCACATACGACCGCAATGATCCCTGATACATGGATCTCTTCAGCTAAAACGTAAATGATAAATGGTAAGGCCACAGCTAACATGATCTGGGCATTGACTGCATTATCAAAAGGCAAACGGATCAAGGCTTGGCGAAAGAAGATCGCAATAAAAGCAACGATAGCACCAAACAAAGCACCACCGATCGCTGCAAATAAGAAGTTTATGATCGTTGAGCTATAATCGATCTCTCCTCGAAGTAAAAAGAGCACCGTTGCATTCAATAAGATGATCCCAGAAGCATCATTGAATAAGGCTTCCATTTTTAGCATATTTTTTTCGCTCTTGGGAAGCTGTAGTCCTTCAGAAACAGATTCGGTCGCCGTCGCATCAGTTGGGGTACTGATCGCTGCCATCACTAATGCTAGCGACAAGCCGATCCCCGTGATATATGAGAGTGCAAAACCCGTTACTACTGTACTGATGACTACTAAAATAACTACGATCCCCAAGATAGTTTTGAGTTTGTGCCCCACACGATTGAGATTCATCGCCTGCCCTTCAAAGAATAGCAATGGCGCAATGATCGTGATCATAAAGACTTCAGGCTCAAACTCGGGGATCATATCGTTGAAAAAGGGTATGCTAGCAATTATTGCGCCAACTGCCATACTGACATAATTTTCCGAGATCTTTGGAAAAAACTGCGCTAAAATACTAGCTGCTATTGAGGCAAAGATCAACAGTAGCCACCCACTTAATTCGTGCATAAAAACCCCTCCCGTTTTTCTTTCATCATATCAGAAAAAACGAACAAATTACCACTTTTGCGCTCTTATCTTAGGTGCTCTGCGGGCCAAGACCAATCCCAGCCCAGTCCCAACTATCCCTTGTAATAAATTAGTCGCTATCCCTAAGATCCCGGCACTCCAGCCATATAACAAACTATCGGCAATAAAATATCCCCCAACTAAAACTCCGATCGCTCCTCCACAAACTAGGAGCTGTTCTTTTAAAGATCTAGTCTGAGCGGTTCCAACAAGCGCTCCTTGTGTCCCATGGATCACCAAAGAAAAAATCATATACTGCGGATAACCGCTAAAGAGATCGAGTAAAAAGCCGCTCAGGCCCCCGACTAACGCACCACCGCGCACTCCAAAGACGATCCCTGAAAGAACGATCCCCGCATCACATAAATTGATATTTCCATGCGTAAATACTACCGGGATCAAAAATATGCGTGCCACAGCTACATTTAAGGCTGTGATCAAAGCTAACGTCACGATTTGTCTAGTCTTCATGTGATATCCCCTTTGCTAATTTGGGCAATAATTCGCCCAGATAGATCCCATAACTACGCTCAACATTTTGGTCAGCGGTCTGGATCAAGGCTTGTTGTGTCAAACTCGTGGCTTGCTTTATCGCCTGTTCAAACGAAACCCCTTGCCGTAAAAATGAAGCTAAAAGAGCCGCAAAAACATCACCACTACCATAAAAGTGCCCCTCTACCTTGGGGAAGAAACAAGTCTTTAATTGCCCCTCTTCAAGCCAAATACATCCTTTTTGTCCGTCCAACTCGACGCCAGTGATGACAGCCTTGCCTCCTGAGCGTAAAAGCCGTTCAACCTCACGGGCTAATTGGGTCAGATCTGGGGTACTTTGCATTTGCCCTGTTAAAAACTTGGCTTCAGTCAAATTCGGAGTCGCAAAATCAGCTACTTGCAACAACTTTTTTTGCAAAGCCAAATGTCGTTCATCTAAATTGGGGTAAAATTTCCCCTCATCAGCAAAAACTGGGTCGATCACAACTAATTCTAACTTGGCCTGGTTTAAATATTGGTATAGTGCTTTACCGGTAGCTAAATTATCGATATAACCAACTAACGCTGCTGTAATATTAACATTTTGTGTTTGCCAATGCGCAAAAGTCGCTTTGACAAAGGAGTAGCAATCACTGACTGCAGGTGTGCCAAAGCCTTCACTTTGAGTCGATAATAAGCTCGTCGGCAAAATAGCTAGCGGGATCTTTTGAACTTGTAAGATCGGGATCGCAACTGCCAGTGAAAGATTACCGATCGCTGAAAGGTCTTGAGCCACGAGCATCTTTTCATCAAATTTTATCTGCATCAATTTTACCCCCTGAAATGTCAGTCTTAATTACTTAACTATAGCTTTTTTTGGGCATATTTCAAGCTTATTATCATTGTAACCGTTTTCTTCAACTGTAAAAAATGGTATACTTAACTAAGGAGTTAGTTGCTAAATTCAATAAGGGGGTTTTTTTATGACAAAAGTAGCATTAGTCACTGGGGGCGCACAAGGTATTGGACAAGCGATCGCACGGCGGTTAGCTGATGATGGTTTTGCAGTTGCCGTTGCCGATCGCAACTTAGAAGCAGCTAAACAGACAGCCTTTGATCTAACAACTGCTGGTAAAAGCGCTGTTGCGATCGAAGTTGACGTTGCTGATAAAGATAGCGTTTTCCAAGCCGTACAAAAAACATATAACGCATTTGGCGGGTTTGATGTGATCGTCAATAACGCTGGGGTCGGCCCGACCACTCCGATCGAAACGATCACACCTGAACAATTTGATCAAGTTTACCACATCAACGTTGCTGGTGTTATTTGGGGGATCCAAGCCGCAGTTGAACAATTTAGAAAGAAAAAACGCGTTGGCAAAGAGATCGTTGGTAAGATCATCAATGCCACATCTCAAGCTGGTGTCGTAGGTAATCCTAATCTTTTATTATATAGTGGAACCAAATTTGCCGTTCGAGGTATCACCCAAGTAGCTGCACGTGACCTTGCTAAAGAAGGGATCACAGTAACTGCTTTTGCCCCTGGGATCGTAAAAACCCCAATGATGTACGATATTGCCCATCGTGTTGGTCAAAATGCGGGCAAAGATGATGAATGGGGCATGCAAACTTTCGCTAAGGATATTGCCCTAGAAAAACTCTCCGAACCAGAAGATGTAGCAGCCGCTGTTTCATTTTTAGCCGGAACAGATTCCAACTATATCACTGGTCAAACCTTGATCGTTGACGGTGGTATGCAATTCCACTAAAATTTTGCTATAGTAAACTAAGCAAGCTGATTTAGCTTGCTTAGTTTTTTTATGAGGTGATAATATGTGGGGCACTATTTTTAATGCTGGAATGATCATCTTAGGCAGTGGGTTAGGGCTCCTCTTTAAAAAAGGGCTCAAACCTGCCTATCATCAAACTTTGCTGCAAGCGTTGGGACTTTGTGTTATTTTGTTAGGGATAAGCACTGCTAGTACTAGTCTGCAAAAAAGTTCATTACCGGTCTTATTTATCGTCAGTTTGACAGTAGGCAGTTTGCTCGGACAAGCTTTGCATTTGGAAGAACGGTTTGAAACACTGACGAAAAAATTGGGCTCAACTGAAACTAGTGGGGCGATCACGACTGGGATCTTACTCTTTTGCCTTGGTTCGCTTTCGATCCTTGGACCATTTAAAGCCGCGTTAGATCACGACTATACCTATCTGATCACCAACGGCCTACTCGATGGAATCACTTCGCTTATCCTAGCTTCTGCTTATGGTTTTGCGATCGCTATTTGTGGTGTCGTCCTCTTTTTTTGGCAAGGTAGCTTATACTTGATCGCCCTTAGCTTAGCTGGTAGTATCTCTTCGACTTTGATGACTGAGCTCTCGATCATTGGTGGAATATTGATCTTTGTTTCTGGGACAAATATTCTCAAATTGACTAAGATCAGCGTTTTAAATCTCTTACCCAGCTTACTTATCCCACCACTGTACTTGTTATTTTGGCATTAAAAAAGGAAAGCCTTGCACAAAAGCTTTCCTTTTTCTTTTATTTTGTAAATGCGATATTTTCCCACAAATTATAACTTTCTTTTGGTTTCAAAGAGATATTAGTCAGTTTTTTGGAGAAAACATAAGTCGAATAGCGGAATTGTCTTGGAACGATGTACGCTTCCTTATTCATGTATTCTTGCCACTTATAAAATTGTTTTAGCTGATATTTGTCATTGAAAGCCTTCTTGGAACTCAAAGATTCGATCAACTCAGTATTTTCCTTAGTGACAAAATGGGCAAAATTATATGGATCAGACGGCATATAATTTCCAGCTACACTTGTTGTTGGTGGCATTGGAACAGCCCAATTACTGAGCCAAACATCAAAGCCTTTACCATCATTGACTAATTGTTCGATATAGGAATTAAATTCCTGCAATCGTCCATCTTTTAGTTCAACTTTGACCCCGATTTTTTTCCACTGTTCAAGATAGTTTTGGATCATAGCACGCTCATCTGAGCTATTCCCACCTTCAGATAATAGTTTCAAACTGAATTTTTTGCCATTAGGTAACGTTCGATAGCCGTTCTTTTGCAACTTGTATCCCGCTTTATCTAACAGCTTATTGGCCTTCTTCAAATCTAAAGTATACCCTTTTGCTTTATGATCATTATATTTTCCAAAAGCATCGGGTACGACCGTATTAGCACGATAATACAAACCAGCATCAAATTTCTTAGATAATTGATCCATGTTAAGTGCATAGCCCATAGCTTGGCGTAATACTCTATCTTGTACTGGTGTCTTACGATCCATTACACTTAGCCCTTCTTTATTAGCATGACCGACTTTGAAACCGACATACGAATAATACTTTTCTTTTACTCCTAAAACAGCATACTGCTGTAATTTACGAACTTTCTTGTAGGTCCCACCGCTTTCATTCAATAAAATATCATATTTATTAGCTCGCATCGCTGCTGCTGCTTGACCACTAGAGACCATTTCAATGTTGATCTTAGAAACATTAGGCCGTTTACCCCCGTAATACTCATTAGGCACCCATGAGATTGACTGTCCACGCACCATATTTTTGATCTTGAATGGTCCGTAAAAGAGTGGATCCTTTTGCACCTTATCGCTAGAAGCTAGCTTATCAAATGGAACGTCTTTTAAATAGTGATACGGTAGCAAGCTCGAAACGATAAAACCAGCATTAGGAAACTTCATTTCAGGTTCCATATCTGTAAAATGGATAACCATGGTCTTTAAATCTTTTACTTCTAAACCTGAGATCTTATCAGTCTTTCCGGCATGATAGTCCTCGATCCCAACTACTTTTCGCAATTGTGCATTGTAACTCCCTGAATTCGTAGCACTATTTGCCACCACTTTATAGGTATACTCGATGTCTTTAGCCTCTAAAGGATGTCCATCTGACCATCCCGCATTTTTCTTGATCTTGACCGTTGCTGTTTTTTCGGCATTATTGAACGAAACTTGAGCCAAACCATCTTTGGAATACGTATAGTCATTATTGGGTTTAAATAAGCTATAATTTCCAAATTGAGCAACGTCTGTTGTTGGCCCGTCAACACTCAAAACGTCTGCGAAGACACCTTTAAAAACGCCATCATGAACATAGCCAACGCGTAATGTACCTCCTTTCTTTACTTTTTTATGATTATCATATTCTACCGGAAATTTAGTTGCTAAAACGCTATTACTGGTCATCCCCATAACCAATAATGCCGTCATCAATGTTATGATATATTTAGTCAATTTCATTTTTTTCATGATCGATCTTCTCCCCGCTCAAAATTATTATTCTTTCAAAAAAATATACTTTTTTGCCGTTGATCTTTCCGTTACAAAACGATATCCCAATTCATCGAATTCTTTAAGTTGTTCTAACGTTTTTACTTTTTGGTTTGCTAAATAACGCACAAATTGTCCTCGAGCTTGTTTAGCATGTGTTGCTTTTTGAACATATTTTTGTCGTTTAGGATCAAACTCTTTAAATTCTAGCGTGACAAACACATCATTGGGTGCTAAATACCGTTCGATCGCTTTTGAATATTCCTTTGAGGCTAAATTTATTACTGGCTCTTGTGTTCGATAAAGCTCTGTATATAACTCAGCGCCCCAAAATTCATATAGATCTTGATAAGTAGCTCCCACAAGTTTAGCTCCCATCTCTAGCCGATATTGGATCACCCCATCAAACGGTCTTAAGATCCCATAGAATCCAGATAAGATCCGTAGATTTTGCTCCAAATATTCTAAAGCCGCTGCTTCTAAGAGATCCGGTGCCATGGAACTATATTGTAGTCCCACATACGAAAATAAAGCTGGCGTTAAGTTTTTTTCAAGTTCCGCATCTTGCAGACGTTGATAATTTAGTCGTGCTAACTTTTCACTACATTTCCAAAGACGCTGCAGTTCTGGATAGGATGCTCGTTGCAACCGCTGTAGTAACTGCTTAGTTTTGGCTAAATATAGTGGCGTATCTCTTATCTCAAAATCAGAACTCGCATCTTGCATCTTCTTAGCTGGTGAAATAATTATCTTCATGTTTCCCATTCCAATCGTTTTACCCAAATTCTAGCATAATTTGTTCCACGTGAAACACGAAACGCTTTGCCTTATTTAGTCAATGCCACTTGATCCCAAAAATTATATTTAACATTTTCGGTAGTAGTTGAAAAATTCTTTACATTTTTACTGATCGTTTCTAGGTCATATTGGTAATATAACGGAACAACATACGCTTCTTTTTGCATATACCGTTGCCATTTATGCATTTGCCCGATCCGATATTTGGTATTGAATGCCTTTGGCGAATTCATCTGAGCAACTAATTTATCATTTTCCTTAGAGGTAAAATGACCATAGTTTAATTCTGAGTCTGGCGCAGAGATGTAACTTGGATAACTAGTTGGTTCTGGAGGCAAGACCCAAACCCCTGTCCAAAGGTCAAAATCATGTCTCTTATTACTTGATAACACATCTAAGTAGTTATTATACTCAAGGGCCTTCCCCTCATATAATTTGACATTTAGCCCTACTTTTTTCCATAGTTGGATATAGTTAGTCCGCACTGCTTCATCATTCTTGCTCCCCTTTTGGTCTAACATCGTCAACACCAGTTTCTTTCCATTGGGCTGAGTTCTATACCCGTCTTTTCCTCGCTTAAAGCCTGCCTTATCTAATAGTCTATTTGCTTTCTTTAGATCAAAGCTATACGGTTGGACATTCTTATCGTGATACCCCCCATAAGCGGGAGAGAGTAGCGTATTTGCATATTTTGTTACCCCTCGACCAAATTTCTTAGTTATTGTATCTACATTCATCGCATAGGCCATCGCTTGACGAAGAGCCAGCTCACTTGTTGGTAAAGAAGCATCCATCACACTTTTTCCATCTTTATCGGTGTACCCCACTTTAAAGCCAAGATAGGTGATCTCGATCCCCAAGTTCCCTAAAGTTACCAATTTCTTATCATTTTTTATCTTATTGTACGTTGCACTTGATGTATTCAGCAAAACATCGTATTTACCAGCCTTCATAGCGGTTGCAACTTGCGAAAGTGGTACGATCTCCGTGATGATCTTAGCCAGTTTAGGTTTAGGTCCTCCATAATATTTGTTTGGGACCCATTCGATCGCTTCACCCGGTACGATTTTTTTAACTTTATAAGGTCCAAAAAACATTGGGTGTTTTCTGACCTTATCACTCTGGGCTAATTTAGCAAATAAAACATCCTTTAGGTAATGATAAGAATAGGCTACATTCAACAAATACCCCGAGCCAGCATATTCAGCTGCTGGTGTTAATTTCTTTAAATGGATCAATAAATGTTTGCTATCTTTTTCTTCCAAACCTGTGATTTTGCCTGCTTTTCCCGCATGATATTCCTTTACACCTTCGATATTTTCTAGCATCTCATTATAGTAAAGAGAATTGCTATCTTTATTAGCTTGGATCTCATAAGCATAGGCTGCATCACGTGACGTTACTGGCTTGCCGTCCGACCATTTGGCTTTCTTACTGATAGAGACCACGGCTACATTGTTTTTCCGATCAAACTTGACCCTTCCAAAGCCTCCAGCAACATATTTACCATCCTTATCATAACCAAATAAGCTAGTAGCACCTGGAGCAGCCATAACACTTGTTTTTTCGTCACTGGCTAATTCGTCAATAAAGACACCTTTAAAGGGCTCATCCGAAGCATAGCCCACTCACAAGGTCGCATCTTTAAGTGCTTCTTTATGATTTACATATTTATCAGGAAAACTGACTGCTTCCACTGTTAAGGACTGCACACTAGAAATAGTCAATAAACTTACTGTCGTTACGACAACCCAACACTGCAAAATTTTTTTATACTTCAACTTTGTCTCCTTATTTTGTTAAACAAACATTATCCCAAACTGTCAATTGTGTGCTATTATCGACCGTCATCCCCTTGACATTTTTCCCCACTGCCGTCAGGTCATAGCTATATGAAAGTGGAACAACATAGGCTTCTTTACGCATATATTCTTGCCACTTGTGCATCTGCTTGATCCGATATTTAGCATCAAATGCCTTCACTGAATTCAGCGATTCCAATAATTTAGTGTTCTCTTTGGTCACAAAATGCCCATAATTGAACGAAGAACTTGGACTATAGGCCGCAGTTGCTGCAGATGACGGTTCTTGAACTAACGACCAAGTGCCAAACCAAAAATCAAACTTATGTGAATTACTATGCAACAGATCTTCATACGTATTGAATTCCAAAGGTCGATCATTTACCAATTCAACTTTGACCCCGATCTTCTTCCAAAGTTGCATATAATTAGCCCTGATCTCATCATTTCCACGTCCACTCGCTTGATCCAATAAATGCAACGTTAATTTTTTACCATCTGGTCGCGTTCGGTAGCCATCCTTTCCCCGCTTAAAACCAGCTTGATCGAGTAAGTGCTCGGCTTTCTTCAAATTTTGATAGTACGGCTCAGTCTTACTGTCATGGTAAGCACCATACGCCGGTGAGACCATTGAATTAGCCCATTTTTGCAGACCAGCACCATATTCTTCTACGATCTGTTGCGTATTCATCGCATATGCTAAAGCTAGACGCAAAGCGCGGTTATTAGTAACTAGCTCTTTATCTAACACACTTTTACCATTTGGGTTCTTATCTCCTACACGAAAACCCATGTATTGTAAGCCATATGCCATCGTCCCTAGTGTCACATATTGATCAACTTTGCTCGTCTTAGCATAAGTAGCACGTGATTCATGCAAGATGATATCATACTTATGCGAACGCATGGCTTCAGCGACCTGAGCAACTGGCACTACTTCTTCGACCACTTTATCTAATTTAGGCTTCCTACCACCGTAATATTTATTCGGGACCCACTCGATTGCTTCACCTTGTACGACTTTTTTGATCGTGTATGGCCCAAAGAACAATGGATGTTTACGCACTTTATCACTCTGTGCCATTTCGGCCATCGGAACATCTTTTAAGTAATGATAAGGTTGGGCGTCATTATACAAATAACCTGAGTCAACATATTCCATTGCCGGTGCCATCTTCGTATAATGGATCAAAAGATGCTTACTATCTTTGATCTGTAGACCGGCGATCTGGTCAGTCTTCCCCTCATGATATTCCTTCATCCCCATGATCGTCTCAAGATTTTCACTGTAATATTCCGACGTACTGTCTTTGTTAGCAATTATCTCATACACAAATGCCACGTCGCGGGCCGTTACAGGCTCACCATCAGACCATCGTGTTTTAGGTCCGATCGTGATCAAAGCCGTTTTGCTACCGCGATCAAATGAAACATCCGCTAACCCACCTTTGACATATTTACCATTTTTATCCTTTCTGAACAGGCCTGGTTGCCCTAATTCTGCTAAACTATCCGTTTCAGAATCGGTCCCCAACTCTTGGATAAAGATACCTTTAAAGTTATTATTTGAAGGATAGCCGATTTTTAGCGTGCCACCTTTCAATTCCTTTTTATGATTAACATACGTTTGTTTCAATGTCACATCTTTGGCTAAGACAGTGCTGGTCGGGACGGCTAGTGTTCCCGCTAGAACTGTCAACAAAGCTACTGTTTGCGTGAATAAATGTCTTCTCCCCATTTTAAAATCTCTCCTCGCTTATCCTAAACGCTGACGTGCATCAAACGCACGTCGAATAACATTTCCAACATAACTGATCCCCACACATAACACTAAGATCAACAACGATGCCGGTATCCAGACCCAAGGTGCCCCGATCATGACATCCGGATCTTGAGCTAATCCGATCATCAAACCTAAACTTGGCACTGATTCCGGCAAACCAAACCCTAAGAAACTTAAACCAACTTCGATCCCGATATTTGCGGTCAAGCTCAAGATCAAATCAACAATGATAAGTGAACTGATATTTGGCAAAATATCGGTCAACATGATCTTCCAAGCACTACTTCCTGAAGTCATAGCCACATAAACATATTCTTTCTGTGATTCAGCTAGCGTCTTAGAGCGGATCAAACGCGCCGTACCGACCCATAAAAAAGCCGAAACGACTAAAACAAAGTCCAACATACTATAGTTTGGAATGATCGATACGATCACAATAACTAACATCAGCATCGGTAACAGCATCATAAAATCCAAAAAACGCATCATGATATTATCGACGAGTCCACCGTAATAACCTGCGACTAAGCCAAAAACGATCCCGATCACTTCGACGATCAATGTGACCGCTAAACCAATATCTAATGAATTACGTGTCCCCAAAACTAAATACTTCAAAACATCACGTCCACCTTGATCGGTCCCCAATAAATGCCCATCTTTTCCGGGATGGCCGTAGCTATTTATGATGTCCACATGCATTACTTGCTTAGTATTCAAAAAAGCCGCATAAACATAAATAAACAAAATCAGTGTTAACAATAAAAACAAGAAAAATGTTGCTCCCTTGTCCTGTTTAAATTCGCGCACGATCATTGCGAAATTAGACGTATTCTTTTTCATAATCCTTCCCCCATTATTCGATCCGGACCCGTGGATCGACCAAACTCAAAATAATATCTGACAATAATGAGCCGAGCAAAGTCATCGTGCCATATAACAGGACTAAAGCGGTGATCACTGAATAATCGCGGTTTAAGATCGAATTCATAAATAATAGCCCCATACCTGGATAATTAAAGATCTGTTCGATAAAGATCGAGCCCCCCAGCAGCCCTGTGATCGAATATCCTAAGAAAGCAGCGATCGGCAATAATGAATTCCTGAAGATATGATGCGTAAAGATCTTCTTTTCTGGCACACCTTTAGCGCGAGCCGTCTTAACATAATCTTGATTCTTATTGTCGATCACCTCACTACGCAAGTATTGCACGATTGCGGTCACACTAAGAACAGCCATCAAACAAGCTGGTAAGATCATGTGATCCAAACGACTCAAAATATAATCTAACGTCCCAGTAACATCGACTGAGACAGAACCAGAAGTCGGAAACCAGCGCAATTTATACCCAAATAACCAAACCCCTAACAGATAAGAGACAAAGGATGGGATCGCGTACGCAACAAAGGTATAGATCATGATCCCCTTATCCAATCTTGAATTCTCATACCTTCCTGCGATCAACCCCAATGGAATAGCTAACGAATAACTCAAGATCAAAGTTAATAAATGTAACCAGATCGTATTGCCCATCCGCGATAAGATCAGACTTCCAACGGGTGTCTTAAACTGATAACTCATCCCTAGGTCTCCATGGACCATGCGGACGATCCAGTGCCAGTATTGTAGATACCACGGATCATAGACCCCAGCTTTGATCCGTAAAGCTTCGATCTGCGCAGGTGAAGTCTGCGGTGTGATCATCCCCGTAAATGGATCTCCAGGCATTAATTTTGCGATAAAAAAAATCAAGATACTCAGCAAGACTAATTCTGGGATCATCAGCAAAACACGTCTTAAAATAATTTTCCACATATATTGATTCCCCTTTCAGTGCTCATTCTTTCCTCAAAGCAACAAAGTGTGTCCGCGTTACCTCTTCTAACGGATAGACCCGACCATTTTTATCATAATAATCCTCTTTTTGAGCATTATATTCGGCTTCGAGTGCTTGACGCTTTTTGCGATGATTTTCCCGATTTTCTACATCGGTCTGCGGAATAGCAGCCAAAAGACGTTTTGTATAAATATGCAGTGGATCTTGATAAATATCCTCACGTGTCCCAATTTCAACAAAGCGTCCCCGGTGCATGATCGCCAAATTGTCACACATATGATAGACGACCCCTAGATCATGGGAAATAAACAGAAAGGCTACACCATACTTTTTTTGGATCGCCTTCATGTAATTCAAAACTTGGGCCTGGACTGACAGATCCAAAGCTGAGACTGGTTCATCGGCAATGATCAATTTGGGTTTAGTCGCCACGGCTCGCGCAACTCCGATCCGTTGTCGTTGCCCCCCCGAAAATTGATGGGGGTACTTATAAAGTGATTCCTCATCCAAGCCCACAGTTTGTAGTAATTCAAGGACCCGCTGTTTTAAAGCTTTGCGTGATAATTTTTCAAAATTTCTGAGTGGCTCACCAATGATATCGATGACCTTTTTCTTAGGATTTAGACTGGAAAGTGAATCTTGAAAGATCATTTGTACGTCCTTGTTGTACTTTAGTTTTCTTCTGACCCGCTTGTCAGTCACATCTTTGCCGCGGTAAGTGATCGTCCCCGAAGTTGCTTCGACCAAGCCAACAAGCGCTTGCCCGATCGTTGATTTTCCCGAGCCTGATTCACCGATCACACCATAACTTTGTCCTTTTTGGATCGTAAATGAGATCCCATCGACCGCATGGACATAGTCTGTTACATGATTGAAAAAACCTGATCGTACGGGATAATGGACCCGCAAACTCTCTACTTTCAGTAATTCATCACCCATTATCAGCGCCCCCTACTTTAGTTTCAGCGGGAAATTTAAAATCTCGCCAGCAAATGCATCTGACATAATGTCCGACTGCTACTTGGTGCATTTGTGGTTCATTTTCATGCGCTAGCTCATTTGACCATGAAATGCGTTTAGCAAATCGACAACCGCTATGTTCCATATTCTTTAACGATGGAACCATACCTTCGATCACGTATAACTCTTCTTGATCGCTATCTGCTTGTGGCATTGAGCGTAAGAGTGATCGCGTATATGGATGTTTGGGATCGGTAAAAATTTGCTTAGCCGACCCTAACTCAACGACCTGCCCCGCATACATCACAGCAACTCGGTCAGCCATTTCTGCTACGACCCCTAGATCATGGGTGATCAAAATGATCCCCGCATGATTTTCGGCTTGGATCGCTAGCAACAGATCCAAGATCTGGGCTTGGATCGTAACATCCAAAGCTGTGGTTGGTTCATCGGCAATGATCAGATCGGGCTTGCAGGCGATCGCGATCGCAATAACGACACGTTGCCGCATCCCACCTGATAACTCATGTGGATATTGACGTGCTACTAGCGCGGGATGTTCTAAACCTACTTGTTGTAGTAATTCAAGCACACGAGCATGTTTTTGCTCACCTGTCATCTTCGTATGGAGATCTAGACTTTCTTTGATTTGATCTTCCACACGCATCAATGGATTGAGCGCAGATAGCGGATCTTGAAAGATCATCCCGATCTGTTTACCACGGATCTGCTCTAGTTGTTGGCTCTTTGTGCCCACAAGTTCAGTACCGCGGTATTTGATACTTCCTGTCACTTTTGCTTGCTTCTCGTTGTGTAGCCCCATAATGCTCGTGGCTAAAGTACTTTTACCACAGCCAGATTCACCAACGATAGCCAAAACTTCATTTTCATTTACTTCTAAGCAAACATCATCAAGTGCATTGTAAAATTGGCCCTCAACTTTGAATGCGGTACTGACATTTTTGATTTCCAGTAACAATATCTCGCCCCCCAATTTAGCGTAAGTGAATTTTTTACCAATTCTATTTATATTTTTTTATTTTGTCAACAACTAATTTACTAAATTTTTTTGTTTTTTAAACATGTATTTTTAGGGGATATAATTGAAATATGAAGTTAAATCATCAAATAAAAACTAAAAATATTTACTTACACCTTTATTATCTAGTACTAGTTAAAAATATTAGAAAAAGATTATTAAAAAATTTCGTTTTTATAAACACATTTTTGGAGCTAACTTATTTTCTTCAAAAAAAGTGTTGACATTACCAAAAAAAGGTTGTAAATTTAGTTCAACAATAAATATCAGCAAACGCAATGAGAAAGACAAGTAATCGTATGTGCGCCTAAAAGCGAGCTCTGGTTGGTGAAAGAGAGCAGGTCAGCCTTACGATGAAAAATCACTTTCGAGCGTTGTATCGAACGTACTTCTAGTAGATACTCTGGGTACACCCATTACAGTGTTAGCATATCGCCTTTATTCTAGGTATGGGCCGTATGTGAAAGGCGAACGTAGCGAGGCGTTCGTAAAGCAAGGTGGTACCACGCTCTAAAGGCGTCCTTGGACTGATCAGATCAGTCTAGGGACGCCTTTTCTTTTAATTCTGATATTTTGTGCAACTAAAAAGGAGTGTATGGATTTATGAATAACACAGAAAAAAAGATGACATTTAAAGATTATGCCGTCGTCAGTTCATTACTATTTGGTCTATTCTTTGGGGCAGGGAACTTGATCTTCCCACTTCACTTAGGTCAATTAGCCGGTCACAATTGGGGACCAGCCGCACTTGGATTCCTAGTTACTGGGGTCTTATTACCACTATTGTCAGTTTTAGCCATTGCTATCACCCGTGCTAAAGGGGTCTACGACGTTGGATTACCACTTGGAACTGGGTTTGCCTTGACATTTATGGTCTTGATCCACGCTACGATCGGACCGCTTTTTGGAACACCTCGGACCGCAACTGTGGCTTATGAAGTTGGTTTGAAGCCATTTTTAGGCGCTGGTAACAGCTGGGGATTGCTCTTATTTTCTGCTTTATTTTTCGGAGCCTCTTTTGCATTTTCCTACCGTGAAAATGACATTTTGTCCAACGTCGGCAAAGTTTTGAACCCACTATTCTTAGCACTTTTGACTTTAGTTTTTTTGGTCGCTTTCGCAAGTCCGCTAGGTTCAACTACTAGCGCACCTGTTACGGTAGCATATTCTAACTTCTCAAATGCTTTGACAAATGGTTTTTTAGAAGGCTACAACACGATGGATGCTTTAGCTGGTCTAGCATTTGGGGTCACTGTCGTTACAGCTATCCAACAAATGGGGCAAAAAGATCCTAAAAGCGTCTCGCTTGTAACTGCTAAATCAGGTTTCTTCTCCATGGGTGCAGTTGCCTTGATCTATTTACTATTGATCTTATTAGGTGCGATGTCTTTAGGACAATTCAAACTTTCACCTGAAGGCGGTACAGCTTTCACCCAGATCGTAAATGCCTACGCTGGTCCAGTTGGTCAAGCCGTTTTAGCGACCCTTTTGACTGTGACCTGCTTAACAACAGCTGTGGGCTTAGTTGCTGCTTTTGCTCAAGATTTCCATAATCATTTTCCAAAAGTCAGCTACCATGTTTGGCTATTCTTGAGCTGTTTAGCTTCATTCTTGACTGCTAACTTTGGGCTCGAAACGATCATCGCTTGGTCTACTCCAATGTTGATGTTTCTTTATCCACTTTCAATGGTCTTGATCTTACTTTCAGTTTTCTCACCACTTTTCAAACGTGATGGTGTAGTTTATCTTACTGTAGTTGTTTGCACAGTTGTTCCTGCATTCTTTGATATGATCGTGGCCTTCCCTAAAGTAGTCAGCCAAAGCCATGTTGGTTTAGCCGTTGCTGGTATGCGTTCCTACTTACCGTTAGCAAACATCGGAATGTCATGGGCTGTCCCAGCTCTTGTTGGACTTGTCGTAGGACTTGTACTTCACTTTGTCCGTCGGAGCAACTTACCAGAATTAGTTGAAGATTAAACTTTTATACCTCCTGTTTATAAAAAAATAGTCGACAATAAACTTTCCAGTTGAAGTTCATTGTCGACTATTTTTGTATCATTTTCTCCTGTTAAATCGCTGCCAAATATAATGCCCTAAGTAACATAAGATAACAAAGGGCACTGTCCAATACAACGCTACTCTTTGATCAGGATCAAACCAGATCAATAAGCATGACGCTCCGCTCAAGATAAACGCCGCCCAAGGAACAAGCGGAAATAGCGGTGTTCTATACTCCAGTTCTGAAAGCTCACGTCCACTAGCCAAAAAAGATTTACGAAATCTGATCTGGGTAATAGCGATCACCATCCACACGATAACAACAGCTAAGCCTGAGATCGAGACTAAGACTAAATAAACAGTATCAGCGGCAACAACACTTGAGATCAATGCTAAGATCGCACCAAGCATACTTGCACAAAGAGCAACTAGTGGAACCCCTCTTTTAGAAGTTTTAGTAAAAATTGGAGAAAACGTCTTTTCATTTCCCAGTGACCACAGCATCCGTGTTGACGCATATAAACCTGAGTTAGCAGCTGAAATGATCGCTGTCAGTACAACAAAGTTCATCAAATCAGCTGCATAAGGAAGTTCCATCCGCTCAAAAATATAGACAAACGGACTTTGTGTTACCCCCGCCACTTGATAAGGAATCAGCGCCGCCATGACAACGATACTTCCGATAAAAAATAACCCTAAGCGCAGTACGGTCGCATGGATCGCTTTGGGGATAGTTTTCTTTGGATCTTTGGCCTCACCTGCTGTGATCGCAATGAGTTCTGTCCCAGAAAAAGCAAAATTGACCGTCAACATCGTGGTAAAAAGCCCTCCAAAGCCATTAGGGAACCAACCATTTTTCGTTAAATTACTTAAGCCTGGTGCATGTGAAAACCCAGCATATGGAAATATTCCAATGATCGCTGCCCCACCTAATAAAATAAACACAACGATCGCTAACACTTTGATCAGGGAAAAATAATATTCACTCTCAGCAAAAACTCTAACTGAAAAGGCATTGGTCAAAAAGATCAAAATAATAAAAGCTAAACTCCAAAGCCAAACAGGAGTATCAGGAAACCATTTTTGCATGATCAGCCCCGCTGCCGTAAATTCTGATCCTAATGCTACCGTCCAAGTCAACCAATATAAAATAGCAACCAATAATGCTGTCGCTGGACCGATATATCGTTTAGCATAGACATGAAAAGCGCCAGTATAGGGCATTGCTACACTGAGTTCACCCAAACACAACATGACTAAAAAACAAAGTAGTGCTCCGATCAGATAAGCAATGATCGTTCCGAGCGGACCTGCTTCATGGATCGTATAACCCGAACTCAAAAAAAGGCCAGTCCCGATCACTCCACCCAAAGATATCATTTGGATATGTCGGGCCTGCATCTTACGTTTTAAATGTGTTTTATATGCCATTGATGGTCCCCCTACTTATAGAATTACATTTACATGAATAAGATATTAAATAATATTATAACACGATTTAAATTTAGAAGGGGCCTCTTCTTATGGATCATCTTCCTTTCAAACACGTACTTGAGAGTGCCATGTTAAGTGCGTTAGAACAACAAACTATGCTTTGATCGATACTATCTATGACGTTCATACAAATAGCCCTAACTAATACTCACCAATCTATTGACCAAAAAGATCAACTTTGGGCAAGTAGCACCAAACTGGCGCTGGTATCAAACAGATCTCTGAATATCTCAACGACTCTTGAATATATTTTCAAGACATGTAAAATAGTCAAACTTAATTTGCTTTCAGGGACTATCTTCTTTTATCTGTAGATCATATTAAAAAATGCTTGGGGTGATGCCCCCAAGCACTTTTTAGTAGTTCTATTTAAAACTAAGGCCTAACAAACTGATGATCACAAAGGTCATTCCACTAGCGATCACAGGGCCAGCTGCAACTCCACGTAAAAAGACGACGCCTAAGATCGTCCCAAAGACTAAAGCGACTGTCACTTGGGGCGTCGCTGCTAATTGGTCGACACCATAACGTGATAAGATCGCAACCAAGATCCCACAACCAACTGCGATCCAGCCAGCTGGCATCTTGAAGGCATCAATCAAGTCTTTAAACGTAATCTGCCCGGTCGCGATTGGGATCAAGATCGCAACCGAAATGATCGTAACGCCCCAATTGATCCCTTTAGCTTGGATCACAGGGAACCACTTTTCAGATAATGCTGGGATCAACTTGATCGCCATGACGACTAAAGTTGCGATGATCAAAGAATTATTTTTACCAAAAAATGAAACTGCTAAGATCAGCAGTAAAAAAAGCCAAGTTTCCATTAAATATCCCCCTCTTTTCAAACATAATCAAATAATACCAAATTTAGTGCTAAATTAAAAAGGACGAATGTTTGCCATTCGTCCTTTTTGCTAGTCGCTCACTTTTGCGATCTTGCCTTGTTCGATATAGACAGCCAAGATCGATAAATCGGCAGGATTGACCCCACTGATCCGACTTGCTTGAGCCAAGGTCTCAGGTTGGATCTTGACTAATTTTTGTTTAGCTTCAGTAGCTAAGCCTTCGATCGCCATGTAATCAATATTTTCTGGGATTGTCTTGGCTTCCATTCGCTTCAATTTTTCAACTTTTTCATAGGCTTTTTTGATATAACCTTCATATTTATATTGGATCTCGATCTGCTCGATCACACGCCGATCAAGAGCTTTCGGTGCAGCGGGGATAAATTGCATCAGATCAGCATAAGTCACGTATGGACGACGCAAGAGATCACTTGCTAAAACTCCATCTTTCAAGGGACGATCGCCATGCGCTTCTAAATATGCATCCACTTCTGGTGACGGCTTGATGCGGATCTTTGATAACCGCTCTTTTTCAGCGGCGATCTCTGCTTTTTTAGCTTCAAAAGTTGCCAAACGTTCATCTGAGATCAAACCGATATCATGACCAAGTTCTGTTAAACGCAGATCAGCATTATCATGGCGCAAGATCAAGCGATATTCTGCTCGACTCGTCAACAAACGGTAAGGTTCATTTGTCCCCTTAGTTACTAGATCATCGATCATGACCCCAATATAGGCATCACTACGCTTCAAGACGATCTCTGCTTTACCTAAAGCATGACGCCCGGCATTGATCCCAGCGATCAAACCTTGGCCAGCTGCTTCTTCATAGCCTGAAGTTCCATTAGTCTGTCCAGCCGTGTATAGGCCTTTGATCAACTTGGTCTCAAGTGTTGGACGTAACTGATATGGTGAAACGATATCGTATTCGATCGCATAACCAGGGCGCATCATCTCGGCTTGTTCTAAGCCTGGGATCGAATGGACCATTTGTTGTTGCACATCTTCTGGAAGTGATGTTGATAGTCCTTGGATATAATATTCATCGGTATCCCGGCCTTCTGGTTCGATAAATAACTGATGCCGCGGTTTATCAGCAAAACGGACGATCTTGTCTTCGATCGAAGGACAATAGCGCGGACCGACCCCTTCGATCACACCGGAAAACATCGGTGCTCGATCGAGATTGTCACGAATGATCTTATGTGTCATCTCTTGCGTATACGTCAACCAACAAGATAGCTGTTGTTTTACATCTAGGTAGTTAGCATCGTCACTTTCATAACTGAATAAATGTGGTTCTACATCACCTGGTTGTTCTTCGGTCTTAGCATAGTCGATCGTGTTACCATCTACTCGTGGCGGGGTACCAGTCTTGAATCGCTTGAGTTCAAAACCTAGACGTTCTAGATTCTTAGATAATTCGATCGCAGCTTGTGTATTGTTAGGTCCGGAAGAATACATCAATTCACCAATGATGATCTTGCCACGAGCTGAAGTCCCGGTCGTTAAGACAACCGCCTTAGCACCATAACAAGCTCCTGTGTTAGTCACGACCCCTTTGACTTCACCATCTTCAACGATCAGATCATCCACGATCCCTTGGCGCAAAGTCAAATGTGATTGATCTTCCAATGTATGCTTCATTTCGATCGAATAGCGACTCTTATCTGCTTGAGCCCGCAAAGCTCGAACAGCTGGGCCTTTACCAGTATTTAGCATCCGCATCTGCACGTAAGTTTTATCGATGTTTTTACCCATTTCACCCCCGAGGGCATCGACTTCACGCACAACGATCCCCTTAGCTGGACCACCGATCGAAGGATTACATGGCATAAATGCCACCATTTCTAAGTTGATCGTGATCAAAAGGGTCTCATTACCCATCCGTGCTGAAGCTAAAGCTGCCTCACAGCCCGCATGTCCAGCCCCTACTACGATCACATCATAATCTTTTGCCTTGTATTTTTCTCCAAATTGCATAAATTCTCCCTTATTTTCCTAAACAGAATTGACTGAATAACTGATCTAATAACTCATCTTGGTAACTATCGCCTGTGATCTCACCTAAAAGTTCCCAAGCACGTGTCATATCGATCTGGACTAGATCAACTGGCAATTCTTGCTCCAAACCAGTTAAAACTGCTTCCAAAGCAGCCTTAGCTTGTTCTAACAAAGCAATATGGCGTGCGTTGGTCACTAAAACTGTCGTCTGCGAATTTTCGATCCCACCATAGAAAAGCGTAGCGATATGTTCTTCTAATTCGCGGATCCCTTCATTTTTTAGCACCGAGGTCTTGAGGACTTCAGCTTTATCAACATATTGATATAACTCATTAAGATCGAGTTTTGGTTCAAGATCCATCTTATTCAAGACGATGATCCGTTTTTTATCCTGCGTCAATTGCAATAACTCGATATCTTCAGTAGTCAAAGGTTCACTGGCATTTAACAACAATATCACCAGATCAGAGCGATCGAGCGCTTGACGTGAACGCTCGACCCCGATCTTTTCGACCCTATCATCGGTCTCGCGGATCCCGGCTGTATCGACCAATTTTAATGGTACACCTAAAACGTTGACGTATTCTTCGATCACATCGCGCGTCGTCCCAGCGATATCTGTCACGATCGCTTTATCTTCGTGTAACAAGTGATTCAATAAGCTGGATTTGCCAACATTAGGCCGTCCTACTAAAGCAGTAGCTAGCCCTTCACGCAAGATCTTGCCTTGACGTGCTGTGACTAAAAGCTGTTCGATCTTAGCACAAACATCGAGCGCTTTTTCACGCAACAACTTAGAAGTCATCTCTTCAACATCATCATATTCAGGATAGTCAATGTTGACTTCGACTTGAGCCAATACATCCAAGATCTCTTGGCGTAAATTCCTGATCAACTGCGAAAGCTCGCCATCAAGTTGGTTCAACGCAGCTTTCATCGAGCGGTCGGTCTTAGCACGGATCAGATCCATCACTGATTCAGCTTGTGCCAAGTCGATCCGCCCATGCAAGAAGGCTCGCTTAGTAAATTCCCCCGGTTCAGCTAACCGCGCACCATTAGTCAATAAGACTTGTAAGATCTTATTAGTGGGCACGATCCCACCGTGGCAGTTGATCTCGACTGTATCTTCGCGAGTAAATGTCTTAGGTGCTCGCAACACAGAGACCATTACTTCATCGATTATTTCCCGGGTTTTAGGATCGATAAAATGACCATAATTGATCGTATGACTAGAAACTTTAGTCAGATCCTTGCCTTTAAATACTTGATCAGCGAGCGTCACGGCATCATCGCCACTCAACCGCACGATCGAGATCGCCCCTTCCCCAGGTGGAGTAGCGATCGCCGCGATCGTATCAAATTCAGTCACTGTATTTGCCATTATTTCCCTCCGTAAAATTTATCCTTAAGCATAAAAAAAGCGCCTACTCCACACAAAATAAACTTGTCCCCAAGACAAGCTTCTCATGTGGATAAAGCACTTTGACTACTTTATCAATTAAGATAAGAATGATTATTTATAATATAATGTTAAACTTTTGATTTGTCAATCAGAAAACATGGTGTCTTTAGTCTAGTTATTTGCTAGCTATTCATCTAATTTTGCTAAATAAAAAGCCTTTTACTGTTCACTGATCCAAGAAGCAGCAAATAAATTCCGAATAAAAATAAACCAACCTCCCTCAGAACGCAAAATGCATAGTCTGAGAAAGACCGGTTTAGCCATACGGCGCTGATCGCTTTGTTTGCTTTAATCAAATCTTATGTGGACTGAGCGCCCACTGACTTCAGCTAACCGTAATAATTCGTCTGTTGTCGGCAAAGCTTCACCCGCTTCGATCGTTTCTAAACGTTCCAAGCTAAAGCCTGCTTTATATGCAAAATGGGGTCGATCTAGCCCCATTTCTTGCCGTAATTTTCGTACTGCAAATTGATAATCTACCTGTAGATTGCGAACTCGGTAGGCTTGTTTTTGTTCGGGAGTCACTGCGATCATTTTAGCATTGAAATTAGTCTGGTGATCACCCTCCTTAGCCATAAAAGCTTGTAACTGGCGCTTTTTTTGCGCTGCTTTGGCTAAGATCGCCTGTTTATCGGCAGCCATTTCGCGAATAAAATCAGCTACATTCGGTAAAGTGCCTACCATCAACTCATTTTTTCGTTTACCCACTGCATCACTTCATTTCCCTATTTTCACTTAATTATAGCAAAAATAACCCGGGAAATTGCTTAAATCGTCAGATCTTCACCATTTGAGGCAATAACTTTTTGGTACCAGTAAAATGAATCTTTCGGAATTCGCTTCAAGCTACCTTTGCCAAAATCATCGCGCTCGACATAGACAAAACCATAGCGTTTCTTCATCTCACCTGTCCCGTTGGAAACAAGGTCGATGCAGCCCCACATCGTATAGCCCAGCAACTCAACCCCATCTAGGTTTACCGCATCTTTCATCGATTGGATATTTTCCTTTAAATATTTGATCCGATAATCATCGTGGACTTTGCCATCACTTGTGAGTTCATCACTCCAACCTAAGCCATTTTCCACGATCCAAAGTGGTTTGTGATAACGATCCCACAAAACGTTCAAAGCTAGCCGCAAACAATCGGGGTCAGTGGCCCAGCCCCAAGCATTGGTCTCTAAGTAAGGATTCTTGATCCCATTGATCCCTAGATTCCCACTATCACCGGCTTCTTTTTCATGCGTTGTTAAGACATTTGAACCATAACAAGAAAAGCTAATAAAATCGACCGGATAGTCTTTGAGCAAAGCATGATCTTCTGGTGAAATATCAAGCGTGATCCCTTCACGTTCATATTCTTTCAATTTATAGTTAGGATAGCACCCACCGGCTTGAACATCGGCATAAAAAAGCATCTTTTGGTTGTATTCCATGACCTTGATCTGATCGGCGGGATCACAAGTATACGGATATACCGGCTGATAGGCTAACATCATCCCGACCTGCATCTTTTTATCGATCTCATGAGCTAATTTAACCGCCAAAGCACTAGCGACAAATTGATCATGTGCCGCCTGCGCCCGACTTTGCAAACTCGAATCTAACAGTCCGGCTCCCATATATGGAGCTAGATCGACCGCATTGATCTCATTAAAAGTCAACCAATACTTTACTTTGCCCTTATAGCGTGTAAAGACGGTCCGCACATAATTTTCAAAGAATTTGATCAACTTGCGATTTTTCCAACCACCATAGTCGTTGATCAGTCCAAGGGGAGTCTCATAGTGTGAAAGAGTCACCAGTGGTTCTATCCCATATTGTTGGCAGAGGTCAAAGATCTTATCATAAAAGGCTAGCCCAGCTTCATTTGGCGTTTCTTCATCGCCATTTGGAAAGATCCGTGACCAATTGAGTGAGAGCCGATAACACTTAAATCCCATCTCCGCCATCAATTTAAGGTCTTCTTCATAGTGATGATAAAAATCTGTCGCCGTATGACTTGGATAGTAATACCCATCGACTAATGCCGGTCTTGCGCCAGCTGGCAGTTCAAAATCACTTCCCCATTCAAGTGGCGTTGCGCCTGTCGTACCATCAGATCGTACCCAGGTAACTTTACGTGGTTCAGTCGCTGAGCCATTCGTTAAAACATCGATCGCATTTAGACCTTTACCATCTTCAGCAAAGCCACCTTCATATTGGTTAGCAGCCGTTGCGCCACCCCACAAAAAATCTTTCTTAAAAGCCAATCAGCTCACCCTTTCTTGCCTAAACCGTTACCTGTTCTAACAGTTCAAACGTATCATTTTCTTTACTGAAGCCATATTTAAAGATCGCCCCATTCGGGATACTGGAGAGCTCAAGCTGGTCATCCCAGCGTTTGATAAATTGTAAACACGCATTGGCATGGGTAACTGCCAAAACTGTCTGGCCACTGGAGCGATGCATCAATTCAGTACAAGTTGTAACGATCCGATCTTGAACTTCAGAATCGCTTTCACCACCGTACTTAACAAACAGATCACCATAGGGGCGCAAATGTTGTAGGTAATTATGTTCACCTTCAAGCAAGCCAAAGTTTTGTTCCTTTAAGCCCTTTAGGCGCATATATGGCAATGATGTAACTTGACGCAAAGTATCACAACAGCGCTCAGAAGCTGAACAATAAGCAGCCGAAAGATCAACGGCTTTAAAGTATTCACTTGCTCGCTTAGCTTGTCTGATACCTTTTTTAGTCAGTGGTGAATCACTCCAGCCTTCCATCTTACCTAATTGGTCAAATAATGTTTCACCATGTCGCATTAAATACAATGTTTGTTCCATAAGCCCTCCATAAAGTATATTCTTTTATAAATATGACTTTACTTAATCAGTATAACGCTTTCTTTCTGACTAAGCAAAGAACAACTACTACAATAATACCTGCTCATCATTATCCGGTTTTTTACTTAAAATAATAATAAAGCAGTGCTAAGAAACACTTAAGATTTCTTAGCACTGCCTTTGAAATATGTTTAGCAACTCCGACTCTAAAATGCGCCGCCGGTCCCGCCGCCACCGCCACCGGAACTGCCACCAGAGAACCCGCCAGAACTACCACTAGCCGACGAATCAACATTGGCTGCTGCAATACTTTGCTCAAAACTTGAGGTGAAACTGTCATTCCAACTACCTGCAAAATACAAAGCATAATAAATTCCAAAACCATTCTCTAATTCAGCTACACTAAACTCGGCTTTCAAAGCCTTGATGACCTTTTTAGCTAGACCAAATGCCACTGCATACGGCATGATCTGTTCCCATAAAACAATGTCTCCTACTTCACGCAGATCAAACCGGCCAACATCTTTTAACATCGCTTTGAAACACCGTAATTCATAGATCTCTCTTTCTCCTGTTGGCGTATAGCCCGAATGCGTCAGCAAATACTTGGCACTTAATAAAATGATCACGAGCCCTAAGCCTAAACAGATCCATCTGATCATTCCACTAAAGATGACCCCTGCCAACAATAAGATCCCTAAGTTGACACAAGCACCTAGCATAACGGTGATACACCAAGCACGGGTCTTTTTATCGATATAGTTATAGGCATCAGCTTGATTTTTTACCTGCTTAGCCCATTTATCAAATTTTTGACTGAGCGCTTTGGATCTACTGCGCTTGTTTTTTACTTGTTTAAGGGTCTTTAGATCAAATTCGGTCCCATTTCCGACATTTTTAAAGAGAAAATGCAACAATCCATCTTCCAAAAGTACCTTATCCTTTAACTTGATCACATAGTTCTTTTTGCCGGAAGCTTCAACGATCTCTAACTTGCCCTGACCTGCAAGATCCAATAAATGAGCACTAAACGCTTGATTATCCGGTAACGTTTGGTTCAATACCGCAAAAGCTACTTCAGGCGCATATTTAGGGATCTCATAGCTATGCTTGAGTGGCGGTAATTTAGTCTTTTTATTTCCTGGGTTAATCACCAAGATCCCGATAAAACCTAGCGAAAGCGCAAATACGATCCCGCTGAAAATCCGCTTGATAACTTGAGCCCTTTTTTCTTCAGCTTTACGTTTTTGATTAGCTTCATCAGCCAATTTAGCCTCAGCTTGCCTGATCTTTTCTTTTGCCTTTTCATTAGATACCTGAGGATTATTAGGTGTAACTGAAGTTGGAAAAAGCATATGTGTCTCCAACATCTCATCGGTATCAAGTTCGGCAAGTGTCAGCGTCACTTTGCCCTGCGCACGCTCAACATCGGTATAGCCAGTCAAAGGCCCATGTGTCCAAGCTTGCAAGTCAGCGACCGGTTTGGGCAATTGTAGCGTCACCTTAACATTATGCAAGCGCACATCCCAACCTGCACCAAGGATCTTCCAATTTAACTCAGCCGTATCTTGATAGTTCATGATCAAGCCACTCAAAATATAGTGATAGTTCACCGTCAACTTATCATCACTGACCTTATGATAGACTTTGAGCTTTAAATTATCTGCCGTTTTTGTTTGCGTAAATGTGTTGTTTTCCCCAGTTGAACTCTCAGCTAACTGCGTCGTTTGACCATTTTGGGTGATCGAGACCCCAAGATCACTGACATCAGTAACTTTAGCCAGATTTTGGTCGTAATATACCCCATTAAAATCACCATCAAATTCGTAGGTTATCCGTTGGGTAAGATCGATCTTGCCATCTTCACGTATATTTGCCGTTGCATCATAATTGGTTATTTGATAATTGCCATCTGCTAAAGCTGTCTTGCTCGCAGTAAAAAATAAGCCCAGAGCGACCAAAAGACTTACTATCAACTTACTTATCCGATTCATTTTCATTGCCCCCTTTGCCTGATGATATCTTCTCTTATTATCTCAAAATTGTTAACTTAAGACAAAGATTAGCATTAGATCTATAATTATAGGTATACAGATAAAATATTTTTGGTTACCTTAAATTTTTTTGTTTACAAATTTAAATTCTGCGGTAAAATATATTTTAGAATCATTCTAAAAAAGAGGTTATGGATCATGAATAGTAAGTTAACTTTAGCTCAGCGTGTCAACATTTTACGTGCAAGTGTCATGGGGGCAAATGACGGGATCATCTCGGTCGCGGGGATCGTTGTCGGGGTAGCTGGGGCTTCTGCCAGCAACTACGGGATCTTTATCTCAGGGATCGCCGGGATGCTAGCTGGGACCGTTTCGATGGCAATGGGGGAATATGTTTCAGTCAGTACGCAAAAAGACTCCGAAAAACAAGCTGTCGCTGAAGAAAAATCACGCTTAAAGTTGAACTATGAGCATGAATTTGAACTGGTCAAACAAAATTATTTAGCTCAAGGGATCAGACCCGATCTAGCGCAAAAAGCAACGGAAGAAATGATGCAAAAAGACCCTCTCGTGACCACAGTTCGTGAACGCTATGGCTTAAACATCAATGAGATCATCGATCCTTATGCCGCCGCGATCGCTTCAATGGTCTCATTTCCAACTGGTTCATTATTGCCAATGCTTGCGATCACGTTGTTTCCCGAAAAGATCAAGATCATAGCAACATTTATCGCGGTTTTGCTCGCTTTAGCCTTGACTGGCTTAGGGGCAGCTATTTTAAGTAAAGCCGATAAAAAGCAAGGTATCATCCGTAATGTCATCTCGGGGACACTGACGATGGCAGTTACATATTTGATCGGGAAAATTATTGGGGGGTAAACGCAGATGAAAAAAACAAGTTCAATGAGTGAACGGCTCAATACTTTACGTGCTGGTGTTTTAGGTTCAAATGACGGGATCTTGACCGTGGTCGGTGTATTGTTCAGTGTGGCGGTGGCAACAACTGATCAGTTCACGATCTTTATCGCCGGACTTTCCGATCTACTTGCCTGTGCTTTTTCGATGGCAGCCGGCGAGTACGCTTCAGTCAGCACTCAAAAAGATGCCGAAAAAGCGGCAGTCGCTAAAGAAAAGCAATTATTAAAGACTGATTTTTCAAGTGAACTAGCAACTGTCAAAATGTTTTACGTTGAACGAGGGGTAAGTGAACAAACTGCTGCTTTGATCGCCCAAGATCTGATGGCAAAAAAGCCCCTTGAGACTGTCATCAGCATCAAATACAACCTAAATCTCGGGCAATACATGAACCCTTGGAGTGCAGCGCTTTCATCTTTAGTCTCAGCTTCGATCGGTGGGATCTTCCCGTTAGCAGCGATGACTTTGAGTCCGGTTCAATACCAATGGCCGCTCACGATCTTAGCAGTCTGTGTCTCAGTCGCATTAACAGGTTATTTAAGTGCTAAGTTAGGCAATGGCATGGTCAAGACGGCTATCTTACGCAATTTGATCGTTGGAATCATCACCATGATCATCCACTATACAGTCGGGATCATGCTGTAAATACACAGTGCGGAGAATTGCGCTTAGCTCCGTAGAAATAACTGCAACGCAACTTCACAGTGCAAAGAAGTACGAATAAAGCATAAGCGATAAAGAAAACGCGGGCTCCACCATATCTTGGTGGGGCCCGCGTTATTCATACGGCACTAACCGCATTATCACATACTTATTAGTCCACTTGATATTTCCGTAAAAATTGCCGTTCACTGACAACACGATGGTTCGTCACATCTAGATAGTCGCCTTGGTCGGCCATGACGTACATCATATACCCACAAAAGCCACCACCTAAAGTCCCGATCATCCCCAACTTTAGGTTCGCTACAGTCGAAGGGGATAAAGCCGGCATCACGATGCGTAAACGCTTACCGACCCATGTCAAATAATGCTTAGCAAAAGCTTCTTTGACCCATTGTGGCTGTTCATTAGTCCGACTTACTTGCCAAACTTCAACTGTTTTTCCGTGTAATTTAGCTTGCATTAAGCTCTCACCTAAAAATTACACGAATTCGGAGTTCCACCTTGACCATACGGACCACAGTTATGTGCTCTAAAGTTCCGTGTTGCTCCACCATTTAGTTGATCCGCAGTTGGTGCTTTTCCTAATCCACCTAGGAGACCTAGTAAAGCATCTCCCCATCCACCACCGCCTTCAATTTTTTGCATCTCATCTGTTAACAGTGGTTTGTATTGATTGCTCAAATTAATACAATCATTCATATTTCACATCTCCCTATCTAAAAAATAGCTCCTAACTACACTTTTAAAATAGCACATATTTTCTAAAAAGCATCACAAAAATCATAACTGGGCTTTTTTTTGTCAAAAACGAATACAAATGTGATATATTCTCTAAATAATCACTAACTCTTTCCCAGTTCGTCGATCAAGTGTTTGACTTGCTTGAGCGAACGACGTGGAAAATACTCGAACTCACCGTTAACAAACAGGATCTTTCTTTCCTTAAGATCGATCGACTTGATATTTTTGTCGTTGACGATGCAAGATTGTGAGATCGGATGTAAGAACTCGAATTGCTCGACTAGCTCCTTTAAATTGCCATTAAATTCAGCGATCCCATCAACTTTATATAGGCGCAGTCGAGGTGAGCGCTCAGTCGTTACGATGCAGACGACATCATCAATATTTTCGTTATATATCTTATGACCTATCTTATAGGTAAAGGTGTATTTTTGTGTTGTATGACTTGTAGCGATATTTTCTAAAGCTAAGGCTAAGGCCTCTGTTATTCGACCTTGAAATTCCGAGCGCGTCGAATCTTTGATGATATAATCCAAAGCACCGATCCGCCGATGGAAAGTCATTAGTGCCAATTCATCATGCGTTGTTACAAAAATGATCTGCGCTTTAGGATCTTGTCGTTTGATTGCTTCGGCTAGATCCAAACCGGTCTTATCATACTGTTTAGGCGAAAGTTCGATATCTAAAAAATAGATCCCTTCCGTCACTTGATGGTCGGTGACCGCTTGTAGCGTCGCAGCATACGAGGTGTAGTACCCTAAAAAATCTAATTTCCCCTGTCGCTCATCATCTTGGATCACAATCGCCCACTCAAGCATCTCGGCTAGGCTTTGGGCTTGTGCTAATTCATCATCACATACAAGCACTTGATGTTTCATCTCTCTCACCTTTCTTCCAAAACGACCTTCATCTCAAAGGCAAATTCATGCTTGGCTGACGTATACTCGATAAAAATATTGTTGTAGTCTGATACGATCTCACGCACAGTCGTAAGCCCCACCCCATAATGTCCGGCTTTAGTTGAATAGCTCGCATTTTCGATCTGAGCTAACTCGACTTTTTCATGTCGGCAACTATTCTTGAGCATGATCTCTAACACGCCCTCTGTCTGATAGAGTGCCATTTGGACATGAGCACTTGCCCCTAAAATACGACTTTCTTCGATCGCATTATCTAAAACGATCCCGATGATCCGCACTAGATCAAAGGTATCTAAATGCACAGGTGTCTTGATCTCTTGCCGACATTCGAAATCGACTTTGATATCATAGCTGAATAAAATGTTTAACTTATTGATAAAGATACTCTTTAACTGTAGATCTTTGATATTATCTACATCATTAAAACGCCACAAAAGTTTATCCGTAAAATTTTTTTGCGAATACTTAGCTAACTGCTGTAAAGCTTGTTCACTCTTGCCCGCCCGAATGCTTTCCTCTAGAATGAGCAACATATTTTGATAATCATGCTTGAATTTGCGCAACTTACGCTGATTTAGCTCTAATTCACGCATATAGGCTTCCAGATTTCGCCGCTGTTCTTCGAGGTCTTTTTTATGCTGATACTGCTTGATCAAAGAGTAAATGATCCCGACAAAGATCAACTAGATCACGGTAAAACCAAACAAGATCCCCGTCACAAACTTACTTTGACTCACATCCCGGATAAAGAGAAACGAGTTCAAAGTAAGCCCCATGTAGCAAATAAGCAAAAAGACGGGTTTTCCGGTCTCGCTATCCAACTCACTATCAACTTTAAGATGCACTCCTATGTAAACAAAGATCGCACCACACAACGCCTCAACAGCTAAATGCCCTAAAGCAAAATAATTTGCAGAATAATAACGCCAGAGAATATCACTTGCTAAAGCTGCAATAAATGTTAGGCAATTTGCCAGCACTAATCGCCCTAGTAGCGCATAATTACGTGGCCTGGTCCGATAAAAGAAGTAAAATGCGAGCATTTCTAACGCCAAGGAACAGTATTTCCCAACGATCCCCGCTTGATCTAAACTGACTGGGAGTGGCAAAGTAACTGCGATAAAAAGCATCGTCTGTGACCGACTCTTGTTAGGCTTGATCAAAAGGTAGATCGCACTATATTCAATAATCGTTGCGATCAGGCTAAAGCCCCATCGATACAGCATATCCGATCCCTTCTATCATCAAAAATCTTGATTTCATCTTAACATAAGACAATATTTGGACTATACTCAAATGCTCGAAAAAAGTTGCCATACTAAAAGCATGGCAATTTTAGGAAAATTCAAGAGAATTTGATCATTATATCAATAGGTATCAAGGTGTCTATCTTTTATTTTATCATTATCTTACGTCCCGTTATTTTTCTTTGACTACTTTGTTTTTAAAGTAATTGAAAAAAGTTTCTTTTCCAGTAACTATTGAAACAGATCCTGACATCCCATATTTACTACTCATTGCTTCTGTTTTAGATAATCTAACTTTCGCAACTACGGTATAATAATTATTTTTGTCTACTTGAGTCGGGGCTGTTGCTATCTTAGTCACTTTCCCTTCAAGTAACAATGGTTTGGATATATTTTTAGTCAGTTTAAATTTCAACATCTGTCCTACTTTGACAGTAGATATCTCATTTTCTGGAATATAAGCCTTGATTTCTGCGTTCCTTACCAATTCAGGATATATCTTTGCAACTTGTATCTGCCCCCCGAGAGACTTAACACCAACATATTCCTGAATTACATGTAATCTACCCGCTTTAGTTGCCTTAACTACATACTTATCATTTTCATTATTAAGAGTCTTAATATTTGCTTGAAGTTCACTTTGTTCCTGTAGTAATTTATTCAATAACTGCGAAATATCACTTAATTGTTCCGTTTGTAACGTTTGTAATTTTTGTAGCAATCCTTTTTTCTCTGCTTCAGATGTATTTACATCTTTTTGTTGAATTCTTTGCGTCTCAATGCTATCTAGCTGAGTATTGGTATCATCAATTTGCTTCTGCAGATCTTTTAAAGTTTCTGCTTTTAATTGCTCACGTTCTGCATTTTCTAGCATATTACGTCGAGTCTGATAACTTTGATAGATAGTCTTTCCTGAGTCATTTGCTGTGTACTCATGCTCATTTTGAATGTCTTGATATAGTTGTTGATATATTTTTAGCTGTTGCTTTTCCCGACTAAATGCATCACTTTGCACTTTAGCTAGCTGATCACGCTGTTCTTGCTTCAATGTAGCTTTATCCTTTAGCTCCTCTAACTCAATTTGAATGCTATTTCTTTGAGATAAATATGTCTTTAGGCGTTCTTGATACCCAAAATTGTCTTCCTTACTAAATAGATCTCGATTTTCAGCAACACTAGTTTGTAAAAGTCTAATATCTCTAATTTGTTCAGTTAGCAGAGAATTTTGTTTTTGTGCTAGATTTAATTTCTGTTGCACTTGACTGTTGTCAAATCTTAAAATTGTCATTCCAGGTTTAACAATTTTTCCCTCTTCAAGCAAATTCTCCTTTAACTTACCACCGATGAACGTTTGGATTACAGTCGTACCCTGTAGAGGTTCTATTGTACCAATCCCTTTGACTGCGATTTCTTTTTTACCAACTAACGAAAAAATCAGCACACATAAAACTAGGATTACACTAGGAATAATCAGAAGTGTAGTAAAGTTTTTAAAGCGTGCAGTATAAAATTCACTGCTTTCCAAAAATTTTGACTCCATTGATACATCCCCCTAACTATTGACTAAACTAGCATAGTATCCATTTTTATTCATTAATGTTTCATGATCACCTTGTTCAACTATCCTGCCTTTATCTAACACTAAAATATTATCGGTCCGCTTAGCTATTGCCAGTCGATGTGCAATAAAAATAATGGTCCTATCTTCAAGTGACATCAAATTATCGATCAATTTTTTCTCAGTTATTGCATCCAAGCCACTTGTTGATTCATCAAAAATCAAAACTTTTGCTGGAGACAGTATTGCCCGTGCAATCGTAATACGTTGTTTCTGACCCCCAGATAAGATTCCACCATTCTCATCAAGTACAGTGTCATATTGTAACGGCATCTTCTCTATGTCTTCTGTGATCATTGCTAATTGACACGCTTTAAATATATCTTTTTCAGTAACGTCTGAACGATTCCCCAAAGTTAAGTTTTCCATGATAGTTCCTGAAAATACATATGGTGTTTGTGGAACATAATTGATATAACTTCTTAAAAGATGTTTATCAATATTTTTTATCTGATGTTCATTAAAAGTTATACTCCCTATCGTTGGTTCAAAAAAATTAACTAGTAACTTAACTAAAGTCGATTTCCCTGATCCGCTCATCCCTACGATCGTCAATTTTTCATGTTCTTTGATCGTCAAATTTATTCCTTCTAAAACGTTTTGTCCATAACCATAGCAATAAGATACATCTTTAAAAGTGATCACACCAGCTAGCTGATCTGCTAATAACTTATGTTTCTTAGCGTTAAACTCACCTTTTACCAAAAAAACTTCATTTAAACGATTATTTGCTACCTGTGCGCTTTGTAATTTAGGTTGTAAGTTGATAATATTTTGTAGCGGATCAGTAAAATATGCCAATAACGCATTGTAGGCCATCAATTGCCCTAATGATATCTCATTTTTCATAACCAATTGTGCACCGATCCACAAAATAATCACATTTAAGGCCAAATGTACAAATGTTTTCAAAGCTTGCTGTAAAATATCTATTTTTGTATAGTCTAAACTTTTACGCAAAAAATCTACGAATTGTCCATCGATTTTTTGGTAGCGTTCATGTTCACTATTCAATGCTTTGATTGTCTCTATACCTTGAATATCTTCAATAATTGATGAACTCAAGACAGCATTACTTTCCATTTGCTTATTATTTAATTTTTCAAAACTTTTTGTAAAAGCTACAACTACCAACAAATATAAAGGTAAGCAACCCAAGGTTATCAAAAAAAGTGTCCTATTCTGTATTGCTAAAACACTTCCCATGATCACAACTATGCCGACATCTAAAAACATCGAAATTACAGTGCTAGCTAAAGCATCAATTATTTTACTAGCATCATTAAAACGTGAAACTATCTCCCCAGTTTTTCTTGTTGCAAAAAATTCCATTGGTAATTCAAAAATATGTTTGATATATCCCAAAATAATTTCAATTGATAATCTTTGTCCTAAAATCGTCAATAAAAAATCTCGTGCATAATTGAACATAGAATTAAATACATATAAAATCAGTAACCCACTAGCAACAATAGCCAATGTATTATTTAAGCTATTTGGAATGTAGTTATCGATCACAGCCTGCAAAAAGTATGATCCTAAAATGCTGATCAAAGTAATCAGCATAGCAGCTAATACTATATTTATAATTAACTGCCATTGCCTTTTTAACTTTACAAATAACATCCATAAGCCTTGTCGCTCTTCTTTAACTGGAGAATAATCAATATTTGAGGCAAATAACAATGCGATCCCACTCCATTCTTTTTCAAAACGTTGTCGCGACATTTTGATAACTCCAACATTTGGAGCTGGATCTGCTAATAAAATATTCTTTTTGTTTGCGCCTAAAACCACATAGTAATGTAATAAAGTTTCATTTTTAACCACATGTACGATAAATGGATATTTTAAATTTGAAACTTCAAACAACGACATATCTGCCTGTATTGCTTGCGTGTCAAAATTTAGAGCTTGAGCCGCTCTTACTAACCCCAACGCTGTAGTTCCTTCTAGATCTGTTTTAGCAAGATTACGTAAATAAGCTAGTGAAACTCTTGATCCATATTGTTTTAATATCATGGCTAAACAGGCTACCCCACAATCCATTTCATCTAGTTGTGATGTGTAGTATCTATAGAATTTACGCATAGTAGTCCCTCCTCGTAGTTTTAATTTAACTTTTCATTTTTAGCTGGACAATACAATTACAGTCAATGGAATATTACTTGCATTTTTTGGCAAAAAGGGCTGATCTTTTCAATGAAAGATCAGCCCTTTAAGCTTAATAGTCCATACGTTTCTTCATTAAAATAATAATTGCCGTGATAATTATGACTATCATAAACAAAACCCCCGCATCAGCATTAACTTCAAATAGCAAAACTGCTATAAAAATTCCCATTAATAACTTGAGGTTTCGTATATACTTATCTATCCAATACCACATAGTCCAAATAAATCCTAAGCTAATTCCTGTACTAAGCCAAAAAAATATAGTTTGTGACTTTACCATTTTATCCACCCTACCCCAGATATCAAAATAATTCACAACATTTATTTTAGGACAAAAAATACGATTTCTTTGAAAGATGTCATAATTGGTATAATTTAAAGCATATTTGCAATATAACGCTCTATCAGTAGAACTAAACCTTTTCTATAATTCAGGAACGCTTCTTCTAAATAAACTAAATAGCTTGACGACTCACTTGAACTCCAGCATCATGATTTTTAACGATTCGCTCTGCAATAACTCATATGGTAACGAATTACTTCCATAAAAAACAATTAGTAACATACCTACAACTTCCTCTAAAACTACTTTTTTTAGCCACGCGACGACGCAAAATTTCTCTGATCACCTTAATAGCACGTTTAGAATAATACTCAAATTCACCATTAGAGAACAGGACTTTGTGTGATTTTAAATCGATCAAACAAATATTGTTATCATTTACCAAGCATGACTGCGATATCCGCCATAGCATCGGATATGCAGTAGCAAACTGTTGTAAACTGCCATTGATCTCGTGTGTACCTGTTAATGTCTCTAGACACAATCTATGTGGTTTAGTTGTTGTTGTGATACAGACAATATTGTCAAGATTTTCAGCATACGCACATTGCCCATTTCTATAATAGAAAATAGTTTGCTTACGTTTTCCTTCCAAATCTTGTCGCTTAACTGCAGATAAAACAGCATCATTTAAGCGTTCTTGTATCTTATAAATTGGCTGCTTACTACTAATACAATCTAATAATTCAACATTATTTTCAAAAGCTAAATATACTTTTGAAATATCATCCGTTACTAGAATCAACTGCGCAGAAGCATCAATCAACTTGATTTTTTTAGCTAGTTCAAGCCCCATTTTCCCAGCAAAAATACTAGTTGTTAAAAAATATATTCCGTAGTTAACAGCTTCTTGCTCGATATGATCTAATAACTTGTTTGGATCGGTATACACTCCATCAAAAGATATTTTCTCGTGTATAATATCTTCTTGAATAGTAATTGCTAGTTTAACTAAGTGATACAAATCAAGCTTGATCTTTGGATCTTCACATACAAATACTGAGTACTTCATCAGCACATCCCCTAAACACAAACTCATCTTATCCATAATCATAAACTAATAAATGATTTTCTACTCACTTTGCATTAAATGACTATTTTTCTGCAAAAAATGTCAAAAATACCGTCAGATCAATATTTTCTGACGGCTAAATTCTTTTATTTCAAACTATCTGTGATTTTTTTTATTTTACGACCACTAACTTCTAATCCTACACTTTCATTTTCCATGTATACCAAGTGATTTTTCTTATCTAAATACGTAATATTTTGTAAATTCACTAAAACAGAACGTGAAATTCTAAAAAAATCGTCCGTATATCCTTCCATTTTTTTTAAATTCATATGCAATTCAAAAGTTACCCCCGATTTCTCATGCAATAATATATGACGATTCTTTCCTGTTAGAACTTCAGCCCACAAAACATCAACAAACTTAATTCTTCGTTTGACATTATTGTTATCATAACTGACAAAGTATCCATCTCCATACTTACCAAAATGTTTTAAATATTTTTTATAAGCTATATCTAATTCATTTTGGATATCACTATCAACAACTGGCTCTTGCCACATCGATGTTATTTCGAGCCCTGCTTGAACACATCTCTTTAGTTGGCTATCATCTTTATCTAGCACAACAAGGGTCATAAATTGAACCTGTTCTCGAGCGATCCGTGCACATTCAAACGCACCTGGTAATCGTAAATCAAGTATTACAAAGAATTCATTTAAACTGTGTTCACATAGATAATTCTCAGCTTCACGTGTATCATCCGTTATCAAAACAATTTGAGCATCATACATTGAATTTGTTTGATTGATTTCAATTCGATTTTGCAAAATCAAAGGATATGCTGACTGATCATCACCAACAAAAACTACTTTAAGCACCATATCCCCCTCCTAATGCCCATTATTTATTCGAGCTGCTGCCAAAAAGTCTCGTGATAGTACCTATGACACCAAATCGTTACCCCAAAATAACGAGCGGTATTACAGTATTTATTACCCAAGCAGGTAATATCGTAGCCAAGAAAACAGCGATCTCCATAATGATCCCTTCAACTAACAACAGTACTGCCCCTTGCAAAAATAGCACGATCTGTCCGCCACCGCGTGTGAAAAGTTGTGAGATGTCATGTCGACCCATTATAGATATCTTTTTCGCCAATCTCTAACGAAAAAATATACCCACCCCTACCACGGAAAATGAGTGATTATCCCTAAAATAACTGCTACTACAAATGATAGACTCATTTGTAGCCAACAGACGATCTTAAACTTATTCTTGAGATATCGTTTCAAACTAAGTGGGAGACTCTCAATAAAATATATATTTTCACGATCTAGTGAGATAATGATCGCTCCTAATGAAGTTGTTCCATACATTAATGGCGTTAAACATACACCCACTAGTAAAAAGCTCTCATGGTATCGCCCCGCAATATTTTGTAGAGTCAGTTTTTGTCCCCATAAGCCAGGTAACATAAACATTAGTGGGATCATCAAACTCCCCAAGATCACCTGCAACAACAAAGTGGGATCACTCAATAATCTTATATTTTAATGCTGTAAAACCTGATCCAAGTTATTAAACTCACGGTGTTTTTTGACGACTTTATTAACTTTATCCCTCATCAATTGGGCATTTAGATCTCTCAAGAAGAGCTTACTCAAGCCCCAGCCCAAGATTCCGATAACACCTAAGATCTCTAGTAAACTAAAGATCACCGCTTGCCAACTTGGCATCACGATCAATTTGTAAAATGGTAATGCTATCGCTATCACTTTGACATGTTCAGCTACTTTAAAGATATCTTTGAAAAGAACATAGCTAAATAAGATTATCACCATTGAAAATCCCAACAAGACAAAAGTAATGATCTTTTTGTGGTGCTGAAAGAATTTACTTCTAGTTAAAGAAAAAACGAGTCAATTTCCCAAAAGGCACAACAAAATAACTAATAAAAGATACGCTAAACTCGCAACCAAGACTCTTAACCAAAAGAAGCCCCGTGCTTGCCAAGCAGTCAATAACATCATGACATAAAGTGGTAAAGTTACTAGTAGTGTCGACCTAAATACCGTCAGTATTTTTGCCAAAAAAAGCTCACTCATCTTAAATGGTAACGGCAAATAAGCATTTAGATCGCGATTATCAAAAAAGATGTTGTAAATAAACATTATTTCCTGGGAAATAGTGAACACTCCAAACCACACGACCATCAGCGTAAATAGTCCCGGCGATCGTATAAAGTCACTTGCTAAAAATATCCACCCGAAAACAATAGCTAATAGGGCACCACTACCTAGATCCATCAATGAAAACTTCTTGATCAGTTGGTCCCCACTCTTGTGATTTTTTCGCTCTCTTAGCGTCAGTTCAGGTTGACGGTAGATCAGATTTATCTTGATCAAAGCCCATAACCGATGCAGATCGACCATCCTATTCACCCTCTTTCCGGCCGGCTAACCCTAGATAGATCTGTTCTAAAGATCTCCTTGGTTCTTTGGCTAACAGTTCCGCCACGGTACCATTGTAGATCAGTGAACCCTTCTTCAAGATCGCTAGTTCATCACACAATTGTTGAGCCGTATCTAAGATATGTGTTGAAAAGATCACCGTTTTCCCCTTCGCAACGTGCTTTTTCATCATCTCTTTTAAATCATAAGCTGCTTGCGGGTCTAGTCCTTATAGAGGCTCATCTAAGGCCCAGATATCTGGCTCAGACAATAAAGCTCCCACGATGATCGCTTTTTGGCGCATCCCATGCGAATAGCTCTCCATGACTTCATCTTGACGTTCTAAGATCCCAAATGAGTCAGCTAATTCTTTGATCCTATTAGTCTTTTCACTTGCTCTGATCTCATAAGCGGCCGCTAGCATGTCCCAGTATTCAGCTGCTGTTAGCTGTAAAAAGATATCGGGTGAATCGGGAACATAGCCGATCATTTTCTTGACCGAAAAGCGTTGTTCGGCCAAATCTTTTCCATCAACTATGATCTGCCCCGCATCTGGATTTAAAATCGAGACTAAACTTTTTAAGGTCGTTGATTTTCCCGCTCCATTATGGCCTAAAAAGCCAAAGATCTACCCCGCTGGGATCACCAGGTTCAAATTATTCAAAGCGATCACATTATCATATTTTTTAGTTACACCTTTGAATTCGATCATCTGTATCACCTCACTGTGAGTATAACTTATCTTTGACGCAGAAATGGTATTTATCAGATATGGTCTTTTTTATGACAAATATGCACACGCAAAAAAAGCAGCACATTGTAGTGCTACCTTATTCGCTAAGATTCTTTTATCGTATATAAATATTTTAAAAACAATTAGATGAACCACCAGCGATCGCCCCAGAGACAGCTCCCCAAGGACCACCAATAGCCCCGATCAATGCACCTCCGACAATTCCAGCACCACAATGAACATATCGATTACCACTAGCACCATATTCCCCTTTACCACCAACTACTGATGATAAGTCTTTTTCAGTCATCAATGTAAATTTTTGATTATTATCAGTCATTTTATTACTCCTTTTTTATAGACAAGAAATTGCTCCACCAACCATGCCTAGATTAGCTCCACCAATGATTCCAACGATTCCACCTGGAACTCCAGCAGCAGCTCCAGCAGCTAAACCACCTAAAAAATTGTTAACACAACTTTTTCCACCTTTTCCACCGTATACAAGAGTTAATTCTTCTTCTGTCAAAGTTACAAATTTATTTTCCATGATAACCATCCTTCATTTTTTCATTAAACCTAACAACACTATCTAGAACGTAAAACAAAGTTCCACCGCCTATCAAACAAATAACCATAACGATAATCATTTTAGGAGTCGTTAAAAACTGCCAAAAATTATCATCACGATCACCAAAAAACCAGATACCAAATGGAATTGCTAGTGACTCCAAAATTGGTAAAATGATGTACCGTTTATTACCTTTAATGCCACCTAGCAACCACCAATTCCATAACTTCATTAAATCATCTCCTATCATTGATCATCTAAAATTTGGGCAGTAAATTGTAGTACTATTTGACCAATTTAATGGTATACCCCAAAAATTCACATCCATCCCCCCATCGTGATATAATTATTTTGTACAAAAAATGCTACTGTATAGTAAAACCTTATTACATAAGTTTTTTTGCTTTTTAGGTTCTTGCTTGCCCCCACGTACATTTTGAAGTTTTTTCTCTGAGATAGTTAAGTATTGTTTTTTAGTAGTTATGGTGACCAACTCCTTTGAGGTATTTTTTATGCTTGATATGATTTTAAGTTATACTTTCATGTTTCTTCAGGGTCTGCTTGTTGCTTTATTATTTGATCAACTAAATATTATTGATCTAAGTAAAAAAAATATTTTATTTTTGAGCATACTAACATTTTTCGCCTATGGTTGGTGGGGAAATATACTATATGCTATAATTTTTAGTTTTATGATCAATTATTTTTCTAGGGGAAAAATACCTGTGTTAGTAAGTATTTTCTATACTTCATATCTACTAGTGTCAACAGCTATCATCTATCAATTACTAGATGATGTTTTACTCCTGATCTATAGCAGCTATAACAGTAACTATACGCTAATGATCATTATTGAACTTATTTTCTTACCTTGCGCCGTATTTCTACTTCAAACTGCGCTAATATACTACTTTAGAAGTTATCTGATCTACTTTGCAAATAATATTTTAGCAAAATATCGTAATCAGGCCGTTATTTTTGATATCGTTTTATTAAGTTACGTTTTTTTGAGATTTTCAGAGTTAGAGAATAAATCTCTCATTGCTAGTGTGATCCTAGGCGTCCTTGCAGCTTATATCTACTTCATTACATTATATTCACAGGGAAAAGAAATAAAACTTGCTAAAGAAGCACAATTACAAAATTTACTCGAATATACTTTACAAATAGAAAAACTATACACTGAGTTGCGTCACTTTAAACATGACTATAAAAACATTCTGATCTCACTAGAATATTGTTTGGATCATGATGATTTGGCTGGAGTTAAAGAAATATACCAAAATGCCATAGTACCTACAAAATCTGTAATTTCTCTAGAATTACAAATCATTGGTCAACTGCAAAATATTGGTGATCCTGCACTTAAGGGAATCTTATCTAACAAACTCTCTCTAGCCCTCTCAAAGAAACTTAAAGTTACCTGTGAAGTACCGGAACAAATTTTTCTTGATTCAAGAATCTCTCAATTAGACATGGTTCGAATACTTTCGTGCTTAATAGATAATGCAATTGAAGCAGCCTGTGAGTCTAGTAATAAACTTTTATCCGTTGCTTTTTTTGAACATAATAATGAACAAATTATCATTATTCGTAATAATACAAAAGAAAAAATGATACCTCTACAATCCCTTAATAAATCAGGGTTTACTACTAAAAAAACAGGTGATCACGGGCATGGATTGACTAACATTAGGTACATTCTTAATAATTATCCATTCATTACCTTAACTACCAGTTCAAACGAGTATGTCTTTCAACAAGAAATCACTATCGCAGGAGGCCAACCATGAATATCGCTATTCTTGAAGATGAATATATTCACACTTATCGCTTAACCGAAATTATCAGTACAATTCTAAAAGAATTAAATATTTCAACATACGAGCTCAAAACATTTAAAAAGTCAGATTCACTGCTAAACGATCTTTTTGTCCCTAGTAATCAAAATATTTATTTTTTAGATTTAGAACTTGAAGGAAATAAACAACAAGGTTTAGAGATAAGTAAGCTTATCAGAAATTATGACAGCTATGCGTCACTTATCTTCTTTACTTCACACTCAGAATTACTTCCTTTAACTTATAGGTATAAAGTATCTGCACTAGATTTCATCGCTAAAGATAGTCAAACTCTCCTTGATGATATCAAGGAAGATTTAAAAATAGTCTTGAACAAACGCAAAAAAATTGATTCTGACATGTTTAATTTACAGGTTGGTACTAAGTTCATCAATATTGAATTCGATAAGATATGTTTCTTTGAATCACATTACGCAAATAGCCACGCCTCACTTTTGTGGTTACTGGACAATCGTGAGCTACAAATTTCTAAAAATCTCCACGAAATAGAAAGAGAAGATCATCGACTTGTTCGCGTACATCGTAGTTTCTTGGTAAATTTAGCCAATGTCGAATTTATTGATAGAACGAAGAAACTACTACATTTTAAAAACGATCTCGTATGCCCTATATCGCGACGCAAATTAAAAAATATCCAAGAACAGTTACTTAGCATCCCAAAACAAGAGTAAGAACTACTCTTGTTTTTTAGTTATTTTGTTTGTTCAAACCCTGCATCAAATCCTTGAAAAAAATCTGCCCGATGTGTCCACAATGAAAAACTGACAATAATTCCTAACACAATGATCCCGACAAGCGCAAATTTTGCTTTCAGACCCTTTTTCTTCTTCATTGTTATTCCTCCTTAACACTTCAAATCTTAAAGTATCGGTGATTTAAATTCCACTTACTCCGCCATCCTAATTGATAGCCATAACCATTCCAAAGATTTTTTTCAATATCAAAACCACCCTTTACTTTATTCAAGAAACTTCCGTTCATTTTATCTAAATTTTGAAATTTCTCCATTATAGTCACCCCCAAAATTATCCTGGATAATTTTTAAAACCTTTATCAAAGCCACTTAAAATATCCTTACGATGCTTATAACCTGACACTCCAATTTTCCATAATGTGTTATAGTACCAAAATGGAATTCCACCACCAACGATTGAGCGTTTTGAATCTTCGTCTAACACCTTAAATTCTTCTAGCTTACGCATTTTTTTCAGTTCCTTTCTATAATCTAATCATACTATCAAAAAAATTGAAAAAATATCCCCTAACAGTAAACGGTTCTATTTTTCAGTAAGTGGTCTATTTCAAAAAAATTATTTTTTAGGGTTACATATCGGCAACTCATTTCGTTATTAGTAGTGTAAGGGCGATCGACTTACATAATAAATCTAAGGAGGAATGACCAATGACTGAAGCAATCTGGGACAAAAATGCAATTCGCGTAAAACTTGTAAAAAAGGACGGCTCGACCCGCCAACGTTCCTTTAACAATGTGGTTCAAGGGGCAACTCCCGATCAACTCCATCAATTTGGACAACTCGTCGCTACGTTGACTGGCGAACAGCTAAAAGAAGTTTATGTCATGACCACAAGCCACACTAATTAACCACGGAGGTATCGTATTATGAAAAAATTAGATCTCATCTTCTTATCCACGGCCAAGCATGCAACACACCACATGCAATTTAACTTTGTCGATACCGATCTTGACACAGAAAAGGTCAAACAAGCGATGCAACAACTCGCTGATCTGAAGTTATTTGTCGACAAGGATAAGCATCCGCTGTATGAAGTCCCCATGGGTGCGCGGTATGTCACGACCACTGATCACGTTTTATTCGATAACAAACCCGCGAAATAACCCGGGTTAAAGATCTTATGTCCCGCTGACCAAGAGACTGTGACATAAGTAAAGACATCTCCAAATTCCGAACGTTGGAATTTTGGAGATGTCTTTTTTCATCTTGAAAATACTAGTTTTTAAGACTTTGTTGTGGAAAGTAATAACGAATAATAATTTTTTAGCGGCAATTTTTTATTAATATATACAATGCGAAAAACTACTTATGTCACATCCTCTTTTTAGAAGATAATACCATATGAAGCTAAACCTCGTGCCCAATTAAGTTTTAATTGACCATAGCTTGAAATTTTTTTGTAAAAATTACTTACATCTGGGGTCAAGCCTTTATTTTCAGATATATTTTTAATAGCCAAATCTCTTAAATCATAAGATAATGCCATTAATGCTTCGCTAAAATCTACCTTCTCACCAATTTTATTTTTAAAATTTATAAAAACCTTACGCTCAGCATCAGTAATTTTTTCATCTACAATGAAGTTGTATACTTCATTCATAATTTTTTCTTCTGTTATATCTTCCTTCACTTTATATCACCCACTATTTAGGACGGTTAAAATATCCTCCACCAAGAGAACTTACCCAGCCATTAGACATAACACCCAGAGTCGCTTCCAAATTTCCCTTAGTAACAATGTGATCCCATTGACCGTTCTTGTAACGACATGAATAACTATTAGCTGCATAATAAACAGGTTTGCAATATCCCTTACCTTTTAACACATCTCATTTTTAAGGATCAAAAAACAATTATCCTTTTATGAAGATATTCTACCATGGTTTCGATCTAATCAAAATACAATTTTTTATTTAGTTTTATATCAGTATTTGTAGAATGTTCCTTTTTAGTTTCAACGTTTATCTTCTTTCAACTTTTTCTGTTACGACCTTCTTAGTATTCGTCTTTTTAAGCTAGTGACGATGAATACCATATCCACCTAATATTAGAGCTATAATGACGTATTATCGTTCAGTGTTCGTTTTCTTCTAGCCAATATTCCCCGTTCTTTTCTCAGGACTTGCTCGATCTTAGTTTTAATTCTATAACTAACTTGTTGCGCAGTAATAGTGTCTAGATCTCGTTTTTTAGCTCTTGTTTCTCTATAAAAGTCTCTGTATGGATATCAGGTGGTTTCTGATACTTTTTTATAGTATACAAAAACAGCCGTAAATGAACAATTTTTAAAGTCCATTTACGACCGTTTTTTAGAGACTTATGTCACAGCCTCTAATTTAATCGTTGACCACATGCTCGCAGTTCTTATCTTTATGAACAAGACATTTTGGCTTGATCCCATTGTCTTTGATCACCTGTTGATACCAAGCAAAGGAATCCTTCTTATAACGTTTCATCGTCCCCTTGCCTTCATTATCACGATCAACATAGATCATCCCATAGCGTTTCTTCATCTCACCAGTCGTAAATGAGACTAGATCGATAATGCCCCATGGAGTATATCCCATGAGTTCAACTCCATCATAGTCGACCGCTTTTTGCATCTCTTTGATATGTGCAGTCAAGTAATCGATCCGTGCTTGATCATGGATCGTACCATCGGCTTCAAGTTGATCGACCGCACCAAAGCCATTTTCTACGATGAATAATGGTTTTTGATAACGTTCATAGAGATTATTCAGTGTGTAACGCAATCCAACTGGATCGATCGCCCAACCCCAATCTGAAGATTTGATATATGGATTTTCAACTGCATTTTCCATCCCACCGTTAGTCGTTGTTTCTAAATTATCATTTTTAGCACCAGCTTTAACAGTTGTGGACATATAGTAGCTAAACCCGATATAATCGACCGTTCCTTGCTTTAAAAGCGCCAATTCTTCTGGCGTGATGTCTAAATTATAGCCTTGGCGTTCCCACTCTTTTTTAGCGTAATTTGGATAGTGACCACGCACCTGAACATCAGGGAAGAAGTAGCGTTCATGCATCGCTTCTTGAGCGACCTGCATATCCATTGGATCACATGAGTAAGGGTAGATCGGAACGTGTGAGACCATACAACCGATCTTAAATTCAGGGTCGATCTGCTTGCCAACGATCACAGCCTTAGCACTTGCGACTAGCTCATTATGTGCAGTTTGGAACAACACTTCACGCGCCGATTCATCAGGGGCTAAAGTCACGCCTGAGTTAGTCCACAAAAAGAGTGGGTTGTTGGTATCCATTTGATTGTTGATCTCGTTAAAAGTCATCCAGTATTTGACCTTGCCTTTATAGCGTTTAAAAACAGTTTCAGCGAATTTGACGAAATACTCGATCACCTTTTTATTGCGAAAACCACCGTATTCTTTTGCTAGATAAAGTGGCATTTCAAAGTGTGATAAAGTGATCACTGGTTCAATGCCATATTTTAACAATTCATCAAACATATCATCGTAAAATTTGAGACCTGCTTCATTTGGCTCTTCTTCGATCCCTTTTGGATAGATCCTTGTCCAAGCGATCGAGGTCCTAAAACACTTTAAGCCCATTTGTGCAAAAAGTGCGATATCTTCTTTGTAGTGATGATAAAAATCGATCGCTTCGTGGTTAGGATAAAATTCATTTGGCTCGATCTTATCGGTCAATCTACGTGGCACACCATTAGCTCCAGCTGTCAAAACATCGATCACGCTTGGGCCCTTGCCATCTTCATTCCAGCCACCTTCAAATTGATGAGCAGCTACTGCGCCACCCCATAAGAAATCTTTTTGCATATTTTTCCTCCATTAGTTGATCTGTAAGATCGGTTCATCAGTATTGATATTTTTTAGTTCATTTTCTGGTGTTATCATTGCATATGCTGCACTATTTGTCACAATGATCGGGGTGATCGGTGATAGCCCTGCACGTTTGATCGCAGCTAGATCAAATTCCAATAAGACATCGCCTGCCTTAAATCTATCACCTTCAGCCACTTTATAGTTGAAAGGTGCGCCGTTTAATTGAACGGTGTCTAGACCGACATGGATCAACAACTCGATCCCATTATCTGCGGTAAGCCCGATCGCATGTTTGGAGCCAGTCACCATAGCAACTTTACCGTCAAACGGAGCATAGACCTTATTATCAGTTGGCATGATCGCCACCCCTTGGCCCATCATACCACTTGAAAAGACTTCATCAGGTACTTGGCTCAAAGGCATCACTTCACCTTGTAATGGAGAAGAGATCGCAACATTTTTGAGCACTTCAACTGGGGTTCCGGGTGCATCTTCAACTTGAGCTTTTATTTTTTCATCTTTAGCTGGGGTTTCACCAAAACCAAAGATCAAGTTCAATGCGATCGCGGTTACGATCGCTACCCCTAAGCCGATCACAAGCCCGATAAATGACATTGGCATCTTAGGATCGATCGCATTCACACTCGTCAAAATACTTGGTAAGCCGGCATAAGCGAAATAATATGGTTCAAAGAAACTTGCCACGACAGCACCGATCCCACCAGCTACACAGCCATAGATGAAAGGTCGTTTAAAACGTAGCGTAACACCGTAGATCGCTGGTTCTGTGATCCCAAAAAGGCCAGTGATCACAGCTGAAAGTGAAACATTTTTGAGTTCTTTACTGTTAGCTTTCAAAAAGACGCCTAATGTAGCAGCTACTTGCGCTGTCACAGCGATCGTTTGGAAAGCTTGGAAGCTATCACGACCATACATGTCAAAGTTAGCCATAATAACTGGCGTGATCCCCCAGTGGACCCCAAAGATAACAAAGACTTGCCAAAAGCCACCGATGATCAAAGCAGCTAACGGTGGTGCAACTTGGACCAGCCAGTTGTAACCATTAGCGATCCCAGCTGCCACAACAGATGAAGCTGGGCCTAAAACTAATAAGGTCAAAGGTACCATCAAAACTAAACAGATCAACGGCGTAAAGAGTTGCTTGACCACACCTGGCAAACGTTTTTCTACAAAACGCTCAACGTATGATAAGATCCAAACCAAGATAAGTGGCGGTAAGACTGATGATGTATACGTCGTTTGGGACAATGGTAAGCCAAACAGCTCGATCGCTTTACCGCTAGCTACTTGTTGTGTCAACTCAGCTAAGGTCGGTGAGACCAACGCTGCACAACATGCAATTGCAATATAGGTGTTGGTCTTAAAATGTTTCGATGCTGTGATCGCTATCAAGATCGGCAAAAACGTAAATGGTGCCCATGAGATCATATCAAAGATCTTATACGTGCCCGTTGCTTCAAAAGTTGGGAAAGCTAATTTGCCTAAGATCAAGAGCCCTTGTAATAAACCAGCCGCTGCTAAAATATAGATAAAAGGAGCAAAGACGGCTGACATCGTTGCGATCACACGACTCATGATGCTCTTTTTTTCAGCTTCTAAATCATTGCTCTCACTAAGATCAACTAAATTCTTAAATTCATTGTAAACATCAACAACGTGCGGACCGATCACGATCTGAAATTGTCCGCCATTTTCAACGACCGTAATGACGCCTGGTAAAGCGCTGATCTTTTCTTTAGCATCAGCTGGTGTTTCTTTTAACACCAAACGTAAGCGCGTTGCACAGTGTCCTGCACTTACGATATTGTCGGCGCCAATGATATCAACGATCGTTTGCGCTAATTTTTTGTAATCTCTAACTTTTTCAGCCATCTTGCCACTCCCTTTGTAAACGTTTTAATTTATTGTATATTTATATAATAATTGTGCATTCACAATTTGTCAAGAAAAGGTTTTCAATTTTGTGATATAATTTTTTATAGTGAGGTGAAGGAATTGCTTAAATATCTTGAAATTGCTGATAAAATGGAAGCTTGGATCATTGAAAAAGATCTCTCTCAAGGCGAAAAACTCCCCAAATTAGCTGAACTAATGGAACTTTATGGTGTCAGCAAAAGTACGATCGTTAAAGCTTTAGAACGGCTAGAAAATCGTGGACTGATCTATCAAGTGCAAGGTAGTGGCGTCTTTGTCCGCCGACCAAAACGGGCTGATTACGTCAATTTGATCGATAATAACGGCTTTACTGCTGATCTGCCCACGCATAAAATGGCTTCAAAAGTCTTAACGTTACGTAAGATCAAACCACCCAAAAAAGTTCAAGCTGTCTTTGGCTCTGAGCAGACCGAGGTCTATGAAATACGGCGTCTACGCTATATCGATGCTGATGTTTTGTGTCTAGAAGAATCTTATTTTAGAACAGATATCATCATGTATCTCAATGAACAGATCGCGCAAGGTTCGATCTTCAATTATGTACGTGAATTAGGTATCGCGATCGGTTTTTCAGACAAGTACCTAACTGTAAAAAAACTCGATCAAAAAACGGCTGACCTCCTAGGTGTCAAAACAGGTGATCCTGCACTTACCATCAACGAGATCTATTATCTGACTTCAGGTGAGCCGTTCGATTATTCAACAACGACCTACCATTATGAAAATTCCAAGTTTTTTATCCAAAGTAACGCGTAAAAGCTGGCTAAGGGCTAGCTTTTTTATTTTGGCTAGCTCTTGCCCACACTAATAGCCACTAGTAGCTCAAGTTGGATCTACCAGTGGCTATTACTATGTGATAAAGATCTGCTAATTTACGCAAAGCGTTCGGCTAGAGTCTTGAATTTTTGACGTGAGATCGGACATTTCAGACCATTAACAAAAGTCGCAGTAGCGTTCAACTTATCTAACATATAGACATTTCCCGGGTTAAGGAGATAACTCTGATGACTGCGCCAGAGACGAGGATTTTCTTTTTCTAAAATACGCAAATTCTTAGGAACTTGGAGCGGTCGTTTATCCATGAGCCACAAAACAGCAGCATGTGTATTAGAGCAATGTGACTCCACATAACAGATCTGTTCAAGCTCGACTTTGATGACTTTTCCCCTGCTTTTAAAGCAAAGTTCCGTAGCTTTCTCAAGCTCTTGCAATGCAGCCATCAATTCTTGATACCATGTTTTAGCATAACAAAAAATAACTGCAGTTACCTGTAATTGATAGCGATACATCCAAAAGCAAAGCTCTTTTTGATCAACTAAGAAAATAAATTTTTGACTTGGATCCAACTGCTGACGTAACTTACAGGTTGCCAAAGTCTGTTGGCACAACTTCTGGGTCAAAACTACGATCCAGACTTGTGCTGACGTCTTCTCTAAAGTCTGAAGTTCATCACAACAAGGTCCTTTCGCCAGGTAATCTTTTAACTTGGCATTTGAATCTAACGATGCTGTCGGTACAAAATACATAACCTGCATTTTTCATTCCCCCTTTAGCGTAATTTTAACGCAAAACTATCCCCGTGGGTAAAATATTTTGAATGAATTTTTCTTTATTGCTCTCCATAATAATTACAAGGCAATAACACTGAACCTTCTAAAATTAAGTTAAACAACTCCGTTCCCGGAACTATTACTTGAACAACATATACTCCATTTCCTTCATAAATATTCCTCACGTAAGTCCTTCTTTTACATCTTTCCAGTTTACTAACTTCTTCCGCTATCAATCCATCAACATTTTTGTGAAATTTCTTACCTTTCCTATAATTCCAATTTCTTATTGGTCTATTACTTAAAAATTCAAACCTTAGCATTCTTTTAGTTAAGTTATATTCTTTCCATTGTTTATCTAATCTCTCAAATAATAATTGGTCTTCTTTACCAAATAATAATATTAGTTGCAGTAATTCTGTTACTGCTCTGATTGTTGCATACTCTAAATCTAAAGATGTTCCTGCTCCATATAATGGATATTTCCATTTTTTACCTTTAGATACACATAGTATCGTAGGTATAGAATAAACATTGTGTATTCTAATTAATCTAACTTCTGTACCAGATGTTGTCTCAATTGACTCTATTAATACTCTAATATCATATGGTAATGTTTTCTTATCAACCTCCCAACAATCACAATCATCATAAATTCCCAAACCATATCTTATTAATACTTTTGAAATAGAATCACGTTCTATAACTTCATTTAATGCATGTAGTACCGCCTCTTTTTTTGTTGCCCCAATAGCATAACCATTGTCTGATCTATAGCCAGATATATCATTATCGTCATGATTATCTTTAAAATTTACATCATTCAATACACATGGATAATAAAAGCTTTCATTGTTATTTATCCCTAAAAATTTATCAACTTGCACGTAAGCTGACCGGCTATGTAACAGATTTATAGGATAGCTATTGACTCCTAAAGATTTCAATTGTCTTTTTAAGTTCTGCGTTGAAAAAATTATATGTTCTCTATGCCTTTGCGAATTATAGTAAAAGTGTTCAATCGTTTCAAATATTGCACCCACTAATGGTTCGTCACCTAATCCTTTTCCATTACCAACCGCAATTACTTCCTTCCCTTTTTTTAAAATTCCACGATAAATTTTAAACTTATGATCATTTGTGCTAAATTCTTGTTCCTCGTATGTATAACCTTGTTCTTTTACCCAATTCAGGGCAAATTTCTTAGCTTCTTCCGTCGAAAATTCCCTCTCAATATTAAGCATCTTTATTCCCCCTAATTTATAAAAGCTCGTAACAAAACTTGTTACGAGCTTTAAAACACTAATACTTAACAACTTTTGCACCGCTTACCATCAGATCATTTAGACTTACACCTTTTTTATTCTCTAGCATTTCAAAAAATTGCTTTTGCTTGTCTGACAAAGATGCAAAGCCACGTCCGATGCGTTTACCATTGATTTCTGTCCTTGCTGAGCCCATATTTATCACCTCCTTTAATTTGCAGAATAGTAATTCTTCATCCCTTGGTTCCACTCATAACGCGATAAGTAATATAGCGCTACACAGGCGAGCGAGAAATACACAAGTTCTTTAACACTACCATCCCCTTTTATAATTTCGACCGGCATATTAGTGACTGTTAATATAGGAACTACAAATGTAAAAACTAACTGAATAATAGTCGGAAAAAACACTTTTGGTCTACTGAGCATACTCGTTAAGTCTTCTATCACACCACCTAATGAACTTACTTTAGCCAGCCAAAAATTAAAACATATGCATATCCTATTCAATAAAAAAATCATCATTACACCCATGATCAGAGCCCATATGATCATAAAAACTTTTATGATCCCTAAAGTATAGTTCTGGAGCAAATAAATAAATACCGCTATTGTAACAACTAACTCTACCAAGCTAGGCATATCAAAACCAACTAACATCACCGACCAGTACGGATCTAATGGCTTGAGCAATAAACTATCCAAGCCCCCATCAACAATTAGCTCGCTTAGTTCTTCATGACCCAAAATAAATATAAAGTTGTAGGCCGACACCATAACTGATACACCCGTCACTAATACTAAATAATCAGTACGATCCCAACCATTTACCGACGTATTGCTCGAAAAATATACATATCCTGTTACATACTCTATTGCATAGAAAATAATTGCTAACAAAAAAGTTAACCAGCCTGTTGCTCGATAGATCATAAACTGTTTAAGACTTTTATCCCAAGCACAGCTTAACACACGCATCATATACTCTCGACTCCTTCATATAGACGTAATCCATGCTTTAAAATAAGCCTATATATCACTAAAAATATAAATGTCCATCCAAGCGTAACAATTAAGTATTGCATCAATTCATATCCAGACAGACCAACAGTTAAAAAGCGCGCTGGTATGTCAGTAACTAGAGAAAAAGGATTATATTGAATTACTATAAAAACCTTGTTAGGTAAATGTGACAACGGAAAGTAACGTCCCCCAAATAATAAGTAGCACGCTGTCACAAATGAACGCAGTGGCCATAATTCGATCAACCAAAACGCCAGCATTCCTAAGATCATCATCAAAGAAAAAAACATTACGCCTGCAAAAGCCAGATATATTACTAAGAGAAGTAACATTAATACTGAAATTCCCGATAAAGACCCAAAATATACTACTAAGCATAAATTTATCACTATCCCTAGAAACTGATCGCCTATAAAATATGCCAGATGCTCACCGTATAAAGAAATAGGCCGTTCAAGAAGCGTTGAGAGACGCCCCGATTTTATTTGCGTCGCTAATCTAAAGGCTGGAGCAACACTGAAGCTCAGCGCTAAAAAATTGGCTAGAAAAAGGTAGGCATTTAATTTTTCCAGACTATAGTTTGGAACTACCAAAGCTTTCTGGCTATATAGCGCCTCCCAAACAAAAATACTAACTCCTACCTGCAAAATAGTCAGCCCATACTCTAGTACGATATTAGTCCGATAGATCAATTTTGCTTTTAAACTAGCTAAAAAAACATACAAGTATTTCATATACTATCCCCTTTAATAAATTGCAGGATCAATTCTTCTAATTCCATACCTCTTTGACTGACACGTAAAATTCTTTCTGCGGGTATTTTAGCCAGAATTTCATTTAGTTTATCTGGGGCACACGTTAGATTTTTCTCCACTGATTTTGAATTTAAGAAATCAATATCAAATAAAATTTCGGTGGTTAGTTCTTTTGGTAACTGCTCTAACTTGTCATTAAAAATGATTTTTCCCTTGTTTAAGATAATTACTTTATCTGCTAATTGCTCAATATCTTTGATGTAATGCGACGTGGTTATGATCGTTGTCTTATGATATTGATTTTCAAGGCGCAAGATCTTATAAATAGTCTTTTGTGTTACAAAATCTAGTCCTAAGGTGGGCTCATCTAAAAACAAATACTTCGGTCGATGTAGCAAAGCCGCGATCAACTCACACTTCACTCGTTGACCCAGTGATAATTTACGTACTGGAATGTATAACAGTTCAGTTACTTCCAATTGTTCGCTCAACCAAGTCAAACGAGCATTATACATTTGCTTTGGTAGTTCGTAAATGGCAGCCAACATATCATAGGTATCGATCGCTGGTAGATCCCAAATCAATTGCGATCTTTGTCCCAATAAAACACCAATATTTTTTAGGAACACTTTTTCCCTTTGATAGGGCAACATTTGATCGATCTTTATTTCTCCCTGCCTTAAAGGCAATATTCCGGTCAATAATTTGATCAATGTTGTTTTTCCAGCTCCATTTCTGCCGATCAAACCTATCATTTCCCCTTCATTGATCGTTAATGAAATGTCAGATAGTGCCTCGACCTGAATGACCGAGCGCTTGAAAAAATCATGCATGACGCCTTTTAAGCCCTGTGATCGCTTAAAAGTTGTATACTGTAGTGTCGCGTTTTTGACCTCGATCATTTTTTCATCCCCTTTTTGCCCTAAGCTTAAGGCAACAAAAAAAGCTCTGCAAGTGCCATACAGGATTTAGCACTTACAGAGCAGGATTTAATTAATCAGCATTTCCAAATAAGGCGGCGAGTTTGGCTGCCATTTCTGGATCGAGTTGGTCAGCTAATGAAGCTTTCTCACTATTATTTTGTTTAGCAACATCAGCATTTAGCGTGGAGCGTTGACGCATCGACTCGATCACTGCTTGTTCAGCAACTTTAAGTGGTTCAACTTCTAATTTTCCACCAGCGGAATCAGCATGGCCCCCGCCCCCAAAATATTCAGCGGCAAATTTAGCCACATCTAGCCGTCCATTAGAGCGTAAAGAAACGCTGTGCCCATCGATCACTAAGGCGGCATCGACATCGTAACGTTTCAACAATGCATGTGCGATCTCAGACTTATAATCACTAGCATAGACAACACCAAAGCTATGCCCATCCAATTTTATTTTCGGGTATTCTTCTTTTGTTTCCATTATTAATGCCATTAATGTTATTTCCATTAGCAATTTACCTTTTCTTGTTCCATATTGTCAGCCAAGCTACCTTAATTAACAATTATATAATTATATGTTACAACCTCATTGTTATTTTAAATAGCACATTCCTAGAATAATCTATCAGTACGCCAATTCCCTGGATCATAGTTAGTAATCAGCACCTCGTCACTAAATCTTCTCTTAGTATTATACGATGAATTTTTATAAGTGTATTTTAAATGTTCAACATATATATTTTCATGATTGTTTATATACGTTTTTAACAACACATTAGTTTTATCTTTGTGTTCCAAAACATTGCTTAAAGCCCACTTAACACCTTTATTCGTCAAGGAATCCATAATTTGATACATTTTCTTTTCCTGTTCTTCCCCCCAATTAACAAAACCACGATTTCCATCATTATAATTTCCAGTTGTTATCAAATATGGTGGATCCATATATACAAAATCATCTTTTGATAATAACGAAATATCATACTCATCAAAAAAAACATCAGTAAATTCTGCATCTATATTATTCAATTTATCAACAAAAGCTCGGAGATTTTTCTCCATATTTTGGCTAAAGCTACTTCGATCCTTACCGAAAGGATTATTAAATTCCATACTATTGTTAAACCGTATTTGATAATTATAACTATATGAAACTAAAACATATAGACTTAATGGGTCAGGATCATTATTATAGTCTTCCCGAAACTTCAAATACCCTTCTTTATTAGTTTTGCTCAAACTATATTGTCGTATTTTTTTATTGATCATTTCAACTAATTCATCTGGCGTGTAGTGACTAAAATATCGAAACATTTCATTAACGCGATAGTTCATATCATTGAATACATGCTTGTCAGCACTTACATTTATCCCAACATTAGCTCCTCCACTAAATAAATCAACAAAAGTAACTATTTTGTCAGGAAATAGTGGTAAAATTTGTGGCAATAACTTGTATTTCCCCCCAATATAGTTCAACGGACTCTTTATATATTTTTGTTTTTCTTGTGGATTCCAGGTAGTTACCATAGGTTCTTCTTTCACATTCGGCACCCTTATTTTTTCTGTATCATCTTGTCTACTAAAGTAAATCAACAACTCATTTAGTCCCTTAATTTTAGATTTTACTTTAGATTCATATTTTCTATAGTCAATACGATGAATTTCAGCTGGAACTGTACTGTACATATTTATTAACTCAATGAGTTCTTTCTCTGGAATGATTCCCTCATTACTATAACTGAGAACAATGTGTCTACTTTTTATGTTTTTAATTAGATCCTCCATTGCTTGTAATGCTCTTTTTTTCATAGAATAGTCGCTACGCAATTCTTGCCAATCAAAAATTTTGGTTTTTCCCTTTAGTACTGGCTTATTATTACGAGCAATATTTTCTAGTAAATGATAATTAGAAGCATACTGTCGTGAATTATATGGTGTATCAATATACACAATATCTGCGTCCATACGTCTGATAAGTTGGTTTGAATTTTCATTATAGGATCTGTTTTTGCGATAATTGTTGGTAACAGCTAATGGCTTCATCACTAACTTTCCGAGTGCACGTTTGTCCCATTTTTTAAGAAAAGCTCCATATGTACCAGTTATATTACTAATAAAAGGAACAGCTTGAATTAGAGCTGAAACAAGATAATTATATTCCGTTTCCGTTATTAATTTCGCACCCAACCAGTCATCGATCTTATCTCTGATAAAATCAATTCTTCTTCCATTTTCCACAGTGAAATACATAGCTCCACCGGTTGGAGTATAAGCTTCTTCGTAATAATGCCCAGTAGGTTTTATATTGTCATCATTGTTAAAATACACAAATGGATCTTTTATCCCTATTCTCTTTAATCCATTAAATGTTAAAATGTTATTATTTTCAATTATTGCTTTGGCATTGACATAACTGAAGTAAAGCATATCATTGCTAATAATCGTATATTTTTTTTTAAAATGCTCTCCTACTATATTTGTCCCAGCAAATAAATCCAAGAATGTTTGTTCCGAGCCATCGCTATGAGTAGATATAACTTTCTCTATATCTCTTAACAATAACCGTTTTGATCCAATATATCTCATAAAATAACATCCCTTTTCATCCTTGTTGTTATATTATCATACCCCAATATGTATTCATTAACAAGATATTTTATCCCATAAGTTATACCTACATAACATACAAAAATGTTATCATTAGAGAGAATGAATAGAAAGGTGGTAATTAAATTTGAAATATAGGACATTTGGCTGGGTACAAAATCCCTCAGATTTTGAAAAATTAAAAAAAACAGTTGAGGTTTTCGATCCAAGCTCTAATCAATATACAAAACTGAAAAGGTATATCATTCAAGATGTTATCTTCTTTGACGAAGATAAAAAACGATTACAATCAATGTTAGATAATGAAATATGTGAATTTAGCTACTATGACCTAGTTGGTACTAGCGTTAACAAGAAACACAAGTCCCCGAGACGAAGGTCTGATGCCGTCGCCAACTCTCTTCTTCAAATTACCATCCTTCCACAGTCCGCAAATACAAAGGGAAAACTCTATACTGATAATTGGACATCAGATGGTTATTTGCGTTGGGCAGTCAGCCTTGGTTTTGTAAGATATAATAGAGAAACTGACACATTTTCTATTACTGAATCCGGAAAAAAGTTGTCTAAAGTAGCGGCAAATTCCACCGAGGAGCATAATATTTTAACTAATGCTTTACTTGGTTATCCCCCTGCCACTCGAGTACTGTCTCTGCTCGCAGAATCAAAAAGATCTCTAACAAAGTTTTATATTGGCAACCAATTAGGATTTGTAGGTGAGAAAGGTTTTTCCTCATACGATGAATCATTAATGATTGATTGGTTAAAATCTACAAATTCCAAAGAAGAACAAAAAAAGATTCGTTCAGATGTAGAAGGAACTAGTGATAAATATGCTCGCATGATTGCAAATTGGCTTTCTAAATTAGGTCTCGTGAAAAAAACAACCTCAAAATATCAGAATTTTCAAGGCAACGATATTACTGGATTTCAGGAATTTTCTATCACTGGACCCGGACTACATGCATTTAACCAATCTATTGGTTCGTCCAAAAAAACTGTAAAAACCAAATTTATTATGTGGGAATTCCTTGCTATTGGAGGCAAAAAAGACAATGAACAAACTCGTGATTTCATTAGAACACGTCGTGCATTAACTATAAAACTATTAAAAAATCACCATACTATCGACTCATTGCTTAATGCACTTAAAAATAGCGGAATTCCTGAAGAAAAAGAGACACTGATAGCGGATTTAAACAAGTTGATTTCATTTGGTTTGAGAATCAAACTTTCCGGAAATAAGGTTTCTTTACTAGATAAAATACATGATTTTTCAATTCCAAATCAAACATTTACCCCAGCGGAAAGTGATATTTCTTCTGAAAAACTCAAGAACCACTTTCGTCGCATCACAGATCTTCCAGAAAAATATATTAATTTACTTGATATCGCTTTTGATAAAGATAGAAATCGTGACTTTGAAATCATTACCGCAAGCTTATTTAAAGAAGGTTATGGTCTATCTTCAATACATTTAGGTGGTCAAAATAAGCCTGATGGAGTCATATATAACGATAATTTTGGTATTATTCTCGATACAAAAGCTTACGGAAAAGGCTACGGAAAATATATTTCACAAATTGATGAAATGGTTAGATACATCCAGGATAATCAAGAAAGAGATACTTTTCGTAATCCTAATAGATGGTGGGAAAATTTTAGTGAATTTATCCCTAAAGATAGCTATTACTATCTTTGGGTTTCAGGTAAATTTCTACCTACCTTTACCGAACAATTAAAGCAAACTAATCATCGGTCTCATGTTAATGGGGGCGGACTAGAAGTTCAACAACTTTTGCTTGGTGCTGATGCTGTTATGAAAGGGAATCTTGATGTCAATGACTTACCTAAATACATGAAAAACGAGGTCATTCGCTTCTCTAGTAGTGAATCAAAGATATAATATTTATCGCCTCAACTAGTGTTACAAAGTTTGTTAAAAAGAAGACAACTCTTAATGACGATTATAATGCCCTCTAAGTATACAGATGAAATAGAAAATTCATCTTATTGAAGTGAACCCCCTAAGTTGGACAATAGGATTTGACTTAGGGGGTTTACTATGACTAAATTTGGTTTTGAAGTTAAACTTAAAACTGTTCGAATGTATTTAGCTGGTGTCTTTTTGCCCTAAGCTTAAGGCAACAAAAAAAGCTCTGCAAGTGCCATACAGGATTTAGCACTTACAGAGCAGGATTTAATTAATCAGCATTTCCAAATAAGGCGGCGAGTTTGGCTGCCATTTCTGGATCGAGTTGGTCAGCTAATGAAGCTTTCTCACTATTATTTTGTTTAGCAACATCAGCATTTAGCGTGGAGCGTTGACGCATCGACTCGATCACTGCTTGTTCAGCAACTTTAAGTGGTTCAACTTCTAATTTTCCACCAGCGGAATCAGCATGGCCCCCGCCCCCAAAATATTCAGCGGCAAATTTAGCCACATCTAGCCGTCCATTAGAGCGTAAAGAAACGCTGTGCCCATCGATCACTAAGGCGGCATCGACATCGTAACGTTTCAACAATGCATGTGCGATCTCAGACTTATAATCACTAGCATAGACAACACCAAAGCTATGCCCATCCAATTCACAGGTCTCAACATTTTTAAGGTGCTTTTCCAAATAACGGGTGCGTCTGCCAGCTAAGGTGTGGATCAACAGTTCGTTTGCTTGACGATACTCTTCCCAGCCTGTAGCAAAGACACTTTCGACAAAATTGCGCGATTTGCTCAACGGATAGAACCAAAATAGTTGATTCAATTCATCAGCTGCTTGTCTTTCTTCGAGTGACATCAACGGATCATTTTGCCAATCCCAAGTATCATACGCCCGGATCAACTCTACCAATTCCGCCACTTGCGCCCGTTTCTTTTCGGGGATCTTCATAAAATCAGGCTTTCGGCTCAACCAATCATAGACTAAGCTGACCGCACTTGGATTTTTCCCCTCATCTAGCGGTTTGATGCAGTTTAGCGCATAGTTGTTCCGTAACTCTTCTTCGCTTTCATGGTGGTCAAAGATCAACCAATGATTAGCAAAACGTTGCTCGAGCTGTTGGAACGAATAATCACTATCCGGTGTCATATCCATAATGTAGACATCGGTAAAGCGAGAAATGTCGGGTTGGCGGAACCAATAGGATAATTCGCGATCAAGATTACCTGCCGAACAAGTTGTTAGGTCAAATTCAACGTCCTTAAAAAGGTAGGGCGCTAGCGTCGTGATCAAGACGGGAGCTCCAAATCCGTCTAAGTCGTTATGCGAAAAAAGCTTGATATGTCGTGTCTTTTTCAAATGTAAATTCCTTTCTAAGATTACGCTCATTTTTTATTCTAGCCTAATTATACCCGTAACAACGCTTTAAAAGCTAGTCTGTGCATGTTATTATTTAAAGTATCGAAAAAACAGTGAGGGATATTACAATGACATTTACACTTTATATGGTGCGCCATGGGCAAACGATCTTGAATAGTTATAACCGTCTCCAAGGCTGGTGTGATTCACCTTTAACGCAAAAAGGGATCAACGATGCCAAAAGTGCGGGAAAGCATCTAGCCGACATCAAGTTCGACAAAGCTTATCATTCTGATACGACACGTGCCATGCGTACCTGCCATTTTATCTTAGAAAATAACCACCATTCCCAAGATATCGTGCCTAGTGAACTCAAGAACTTCCGTGAACAAAGCTTTGGCTATTTCGAAGGTAACGACGCGGCCCAAACTTGGCTCATGGTCGGCGCATTACACGGTTGTCGCACGTACAACGATATTTTAGAAAAATATGACTTGGGAAAAACGCGCGATCTGTTGCATGAGACCGATCCATTTAAGGACGCTGAAAATGACGAGCAATATTGGGCCCGGCTCAATGCTGGTTTTGAGCATCTACGTAAAAATACCCCTGATGGTCAAAAAGTGCTCTTAGTCAGCCACAGTATCACGATCAGAAGTATCGTTGATCACTTTGCCCCTGATCTAGGCGCTGACAAATTAGGCCCGAAAAACGGTGCTGTCACAAAATTGACTGTAACTGACGCTGATGTCAAAGTTCAATACTATAACCACTATCTAGATAGTGAAACTTATTAAAAAAAGGCCGAATTTTGCGGTCTTTTTTGTTGCATTTAGTTTGATGTAAGCGTATTCTTCTAGGTGTAAATAAAAATTACAGTAAAGGTGATGATCTATTATGAGTACAAAAGAAAATATCGTCGCAACTTTAGAAAAATTAGTTACCGAACTCAAACAGACCCAACCAGACACCAAATTCACCGAATATATGGAAGAGACTGTTACAGCCTTCAAGAACAGTTCCGAGACGGAATTCAAAGCTGGATTGCATAAATTCACTAATATGGCACCAGTCATCAAACGTACCACACCAAAATTAAGCCAAAAAGCGAATGAGCTGTTCGATAAACTGCAAACCTTAGCTCAAAAATAAGGCGGTCAGCACCGACTAAATAACGCGGGATCTATCATAATGGATCCCGCGTTATTTAGCTAAAAGTGCGTACTTCCCGCATAGCCTAACATCACAAACATGATCAACCAAAGCGAAAAGACCAGCAAAAAGATATTGTAACTTAAATTAAATAGGCGATTTAAGCTAAAAGGTTTGGTCATATCTAGACGCCAACTAAAATACAACTGAAAGAGCGTAAAGAGCACTAATAAGCCTAAGATCCAATACTTCATCGTCTGAGCATTAGCCTGGATCGGCACCAACAAATACGCTAAGATCAAAAGCAACAAAGTATTGATGCTCACACCTAACAAATACTTGTTCTTGCGCCGCCTGATGGCCAACATCAACGCTAGGCCAGCTGTTATCAAAGTCAAAATAACCAGGGAAATACCTAGATACGTATCACTTTTGCTAAAAGTTTTAGCGATCACATGACTTATATTACGGTGCTTTTCGATCACCTGCGGGCTAAAATACGTTGCAAGTTGCTGTTTGACTTGCGCCGGCGCTAATTTTTGCGCCAGCAGACTGGCAGCCGTCCCACTGACAAATGCCGTGCTATACGCATTGCCAGTCACTGTCTGAATGCGCCCATCTCGCCCCAACGCCAGCTGTTTTGCTGGAGCATAGTAGGTCCGCCCACTGTCCAGCAACTCTAAATACTCGTTGAACGCTCCGACCGTGGCAACTCCTTTTATCTGCCCCAAGCGCTTGTCCGCAGTAAAAAACAAGCCTCCCTGCGCGAGATACTCTTTTATCAGTCCTTTTATCTGTGGCGTTATTTGCTCGACTTTAAAGCCGAGATCTAAAACTTCAACGCGATCACTTAAAGCTTGTTGCAAAGCAGCTTGTAGCGTGCGACTGGTAGCATCCACTTTATATGAATAGAGTTTAACATTGGGCGCTAAACCGATCATTTTGTGGTGATTATCTTTAGCTCCAATAATACTTGCGATCCTAGTCCCCTGACCTATCTGATCAAACGGTTCATTTTGTCCCGAAAGATCATAAGCAGCTGCGATATTTAATTCAGAGCCTACTTTAGGTGAAATCCCTGAGTCGATAATACCGACCCTAACATTTTTTTGATGCGCCTTAGTTGGATCTATCTTTGGGTAGTACAAAGAAACAGCATAGCCTGCCTGTTCATGCTTTATAGCAAACTCGCCCGTCTGTCCGATCGGTTTACTCACTAAGCCATCACGATAATAAAAACAAATAACTAACGCCAAAAGCAGCATTACACAACTGAGCTTTTGGAAAAATCTCACCTAACTCACCACCCTCAATGTAGACCGTTTTCATTCCTAAGTATAGCAAGTTTTCACATTCAAAAACAATACTTTTTTAATAAAAAAAGGTTTTAAACAGAATGCTCTGTCCAAAACCTAATTTACTATAGTAAGACTGCTTCACAGATCAATTGTAAAATAAATAAGAGACTCAACAAACATAATAATGGATTTAATTTATCCGTTTTATGTGCCGCAAATTTTACCAATGGATAAGCTGCAAAACCAAAAGCTAAGCCAACTGAGATCGAGCCGGTCAGTGGGATCAAAACGATGATCAAAAAAGCGGGGAACCATTCTGAAAAATCATCGAAATCTAAGGCTTTCAGCTGTTGCATCATGATCGCTCCTGTAATGATGATCACTGGTGCGATCGCTGCTTGCGGAACATAACTGAGCAATGGGATAAAGAATAATGACAAGATAAACATGGCCCCACTGACTAGCGCCATCAAGCCTGTTTTGCCCCCAGATTCGATCCCAGCGGCACTTTCAGCAGCGGCAACTGTCGGACTGGTGCCTAAGAAGCCTGAACAAAAGGTTGCTACTGAGCTAGCTTCAAAAGTCTTTTTAAATTTCTTCGTATCTGGTAATAATCCTTCTAAGATCCCCATTGATTCAAAGATCAAGATCATCGACATCGAAAAGACCGCCAATAAGAATTTCAAAGAAAATATGCTACTAAAATCACCTTGAAATAAGATCGTACTGTATTTCCCTAGATCAACTAAACTGACTTTCGGCGGATCTTGAAGTCCAACGTTAAAGATCACCCCTAAGGCACTCGTTACGACGATCCCGATCATAAAACTTCCCTTAGTTCTCTTTAAATACAAAACTAAGGTCAAGGCTAAACCAAACAAGGCTAAGAGCGCTTCTGGATCAGTCAGGTGTCCAACAGCCAAGAGCGCGCGGGAACCGCCTTGTTGGATCAATTTGGCTTTTTCTAAGCCTAAAGTGACTAAAAACAGCCCGATCCCCGCTGTGATCCCGATCTTTAACTCTTGCGGGATCGCTTCAGATAATTTCTCGCTTGCCTTGCTGAAGGCTACCACCATGTACAAGACACTACTGATGATCGAGATCGCGATCGCTTGTTGCCAATTTAAGTGCATTCCGACCACTAAAGTATAGGTAAAGAAGGCATTGACCCCCATTCCAGGTGTGATAATGATCGGGGCATTTGCAAAAAGTCCCATGATCAAACAGCCTAACGCCGAAGAAAAGATCGTCGCAAACACACTCAAAGTCGCTGGGATATGGGCATCAGCCAAGATCAACGGATTTACAATGATGATATATGAGATCGCAAAAAAGCCCGTTAGCCCGGAAATGAGCTCCGTCTTTTTTGCTTGCTTCGTCAAATTTTTAAGATCAGCTAACACTTTCGCCCCTCGTTTCTATTATTTTTTAACACATTATTCAATTCTAGCAAAAATTTTAGCCAACTACCAAAACTGATTTTTTCGATATACTTCATATTAAAAAAAGTAATATCATCCATTTTGATAAATTCTAATCATTTTATCACAAAATGAGGACCCACTATGCTGAGTCCTCTTTATTGGCTTATTTCTTACCAAAAATAGCGCAGTATCGAAAATAACATTATCCCAGCCAAGACCAAGGTCATCATTAAAACGATCACTTTTCGTCGCCAATTAGACTTTTTTTCGACCGGAATGTCTTTTCTGACCTGCTCCATTCGTTTGGCGATCTCTTCTCTTAACGGATCTTCACTCATCAGCTTATCCCCCTAACACAGTTTGATACATTGCCACCGATCCCACCTCAGCTTGCTTTTTTTGCGCTTTTAAGAGTGTCGCTAAATATGCTCGGTCACTTGCTGCGCGTCTTAGCTTTTGGACCATCTGCTCAACTTGCTCTGGTGCATAAATATTTTCAGGTGCGATAAAATGTCGATCATGGACCGTATTTTCAAAGCCGACCGTCAACATTTCATTTTCAAAGGCTTGACGCACCGCTTGCATGAGTTCTTGGTGATGATTGATATCCAAGTAAAAATCTGCCTGTTGCCAAAGCTTCGCCAATTCTTTAGGCGCAATATTGGGATACAACGAAATATTTGCTTGGTGTCCCAGATCCATCAATTTTTGCGACATCTCTGTGATCGCTGCGATATGAAACTCAAATTCTGGTAATTGGGCGGACAAGGTTTTGATCTGCTCGAGTTGGTCGCTGTTTGTCAGGATAAAGATCTGCTTTCGTTGCCCATTTTCACGTTTCTTTTCATAAATAAAGCCCAAATTTTCAAAATATGGTGAGTTATTCGACAGTTGCATTGCCGTTTGATAGGCCTTAGCATCTTGGACGACGATCTTTTTGAGACGTGGAACGCTACCGTTTAAGATCATTTCCATATTTCCAGGAACATTTCCCTGGAAATCTTCTTGCCAAAACAAGACATCATTTCCCGTTTGTGGTAATTTAAGTAGTACAAAGAGTGGATAAGAGAGCGAATTGATGAAGATCTGCTCAATACTAAATTTACGTTTAGCCAAATAATACAGCATAAATTCGGTCAGATTTTTAAACGTCAAGATCTGCTCACCTTGATTTAAGATCAGATCATCAGTCACAAAGTTTTGGACCAATACTTCATGTTGTTTAGCGTCAAAATAAGTCTTAACGATCGGCTTTTGTGCCTCATCACATACACTTTGAGCAAAACGATGCCCATATTGATCATAGTGGTCGATCAGGCGAGTCCTTCCTGCTGGATCGAGCCATTTGACCTCTTTTATCCAACGTTTTTCTTTAGGTGCTGCATAAACGATCTTGGCTTTTGTTTGACCATAAAAGCCAATACTTGCTTGGCGATTATCGCCTATGATCTCCCAAAAACGTGGGACTTTTATCTCATTGAAATAACGTGGACGTCCGCTTTTTTCTTGCTTAGCAAAATAAGCAAACGGTGATTCACATTCAGGTGGTAACCAACCATCATCTTCCAAAAAAACAGTTGGGCGCTCAAAGCCCGCTTGCTTCAAAGAATACAGGAGGTCACGTGTTTTTTGATCATTTCGTTCAAATAAATTAAGCATTGGTCATTCCTCCTAAAAGTTGGTGCCATTTTTGTTCCACTTCACTGGTCAAATATTCTTGTGCGAGCGCATATGATGCTTGATGTGCTTTGGCTAGGTCAACGTTAGTAAATAGCTCTACGATCGCTTTGGCTAACCGGTCAATGGTCTGTTTTTGATCTTTTTTCCCGGTATATTCCAATAAATAACCGTTTTGTCCCGGCTCGATGAAGGTTTGATTTCCATAGCGCACATCCAAGCCGATCATCGCTAGCCCTGAACCGACCGCTTCCATCAAAGTCAAACCAAAACCTTCACTGGTCGAGGCGGTAACATAGGCTTCGTATTGGGCATAGATCTGTTCTAAGTCATGGTGTCCTTTGAGCTTGATATAATCACTTGCTTGATGTTTAGCGATCAACTCTTCTAATAGTTGACGTTGGCCGCCTTCACCGTAAATATCAAACGTCAACTCAGGTAAGTGTTGTTTAGCCATGACGACTGCTTCAATAAGCCAGTCGATATGTTTTTCTGAGGCTAAGCGCGATGCCGTGATCAACGAATATGGTCGGCGTGAGGTCACAGGCTGGTGTAATTGAGCTAAGCTACCCACTGGGATCGCAACTACTTTAGGACTTTTTCCTTGATATTTAGCAAAATGTCGTTCTAGCAGTTCTTTTTGTTTAGCCGTTGCCGTGATGAAAAAATCGATCTCATCAGCATTATCGAATTGGTACTCATAGTAATTGTTCCACAAAATATAATTATCATCGGTCACATTATCGCTAAAATGCTCAGCATGAACTACAACGCCTAATTTAGCTGGTTCATGGGCTACAAAAGCGGCTTGCCCCAATTCCGTTGCCCGGTCGATGATCAATATATCTTGAGCTGTTAAATGCAGTTGCTTGATAAAATATTCGATAAATTCATTTTTGGAATACAAAACTTGGTCTTTAAAACGATAAAGCGTCTGCGTTGGCCCAACGACTTGTTCATAAGCTGTCGAACCATCTTCGTTATAAAAGCGGCGCAAGTAGACCGTCGCTTTATTTTCAAACGGTGCGTAATACTCCGTCAATAAGCGCGTATAGGTATAATAATCTTTGCGGATCAAATAATTTTTGGAAACATGCTCTACTCGATCCACGATATCAGACGTGCCTTTTTTCAAATAGACCGTCGCATATTGGTCTTCTTTAGGAAAGCGCAAACGCACGATCCGCTCATTGACTGTTTCAAATTCACCTTCACGCTCAGTATAACGGAGGCTAGCCTGTAACTGTTCTAGCGTATAACTGGAAGGAGCGATCTTAATGTCTGTAAAATACTGATACAACCAGATGATCTGCTCATCTTTAAAACCAATATTTGAAGTTAAGGTTTGGAGATTTTCACTCAAGATAAGGTCGGTAAAGACAAATTTAGCATCGACCCCTAAATCAGCAAAAACTTTGGCGCGATATGCTTGGGCGTACTCGACCCCACTGCTCGCCCAACCGATACCTTGGTTAAAACTATAGACCGTCATCGTATTCTCACCTTTCTATTATGCAAAATAAACATCTAAACTACCGTCTTTTTTAACAGTGATCGTACTCAAAAGTAGATTCTGGAGCGCTAACCGCCGTAAATTAGCCTGCATCGCTTGATAAGCTCTTTTAGCTTCAAAATGATACTCATAAACTGGGTTACGTTGGGCCGAGGTCCGCGCTGTGATCAAATTCTTTAGCTGTTCCAATGTGTCGACTTCTTCGATCCAACTAGTATCGATCGCTTTTAACAAGCATATCCGATAAAAATTGCGCAATTGGACTGGATCTTTTAAAATATCTGCTTTACGCTTCAACTCGGTCTGAGCTAATTGTAAGATCATTTCTTTTACCTGGGCATTATCGATCTTTTCTGGTAAAAAATGCGCCTCATAGCTGATATTATCAAAAATATAGCGCTCGATCTGAGCCTTAGTCGTTTGACCTTGTTGTAAAAACTCATCTACATCCTTTTTGATCAAAGCTAAAACATCATAATCAAAATCATCTGCTTGAAAAATAAATTCATTGCGTTGGTGGTAGACCTTCTCGCGTTGTGTCTTGACACTTTCATCAAAAGCTAACGTCAATTGGCGCTGTTTACGCGCACTATTATCACTAGCAACTTGAGCGCTTGCAACGATCTTTTGATATTTCGAGCGCAAAGGCCGATCAGTAGGCTGATCTTTATGTTTACGCCAGTATTTTTCGATCCGCTTAGCGCTATTTTTTTGGACGACTTCATCTTCAAGCGACACAAAAAACTTGCTGTAACCTGGATCTCCTTGCCGGCCAGCTCGCCCCCGCAATTGTAGTTCCATCCGAACATTTTGCATCTTTTCAGTTCCGATCACTGCTAGGCCACCGAGTTCTTTGACACCCGGGCCTAACTTGATATCGGTCCCACGTCCCGCCATCAAAGTTGCGACCGTTACACTTCCCTTTTGTCCAGCTTCTTTGATGATCTGTGCTTCTTTAGCGTCATTATAGGCATTTAATACACTATGTGGGATCATTTCAGCTAACAATAGCTCCGAATAGATCTCAGATAACTCGACTGAACCAGTGACGATCAAAAGGGGCTGGCCTTTAGCATGTAACTTTTTCACGACTTTCATTGAAGCCCGCAATTTTTCCGGTAGAGTCAGATAGACTTCATCTGGTTCATCGATGCGTTGCACGGACTTGTTAGTCGGGACCGGCAAAACTTTCATCTGATAAACTTCGATCAGCTCATCTTCAGCCGTTTTTGCTGTTCCTGACATTCCCGCCGTCTTTTGGAAAAGCTTGAACAGATTTTGGTAGGTGATCGATGCCATTGCGCGCATATTATGCGTGATCTCAACATGTTCTTTGGCCTCTAAAGCTTGATGTTGGCCCCCCTGAAGCTTTGTCATCTCCAAGATCCGCCCATCTTTATCATCCAATAAGACCACTTCTCCGTCACGAACAACATAATCTTTGCCATTTTCAAACAGCAAATGAGCCCGTAATGCTAAGTTGATGTGCTTGACTAATTCGGTATGGCTCCCATCATATAACTTGGGCACCGAAAAATATTGCTCTGCCTCAGCGATCCCTGTTGGTGTCAACCAAACAGCCTCTCTTTTTTCATCCAATTTGTACGCTTGATCTTCTTCTAGCGTCAAAATAAAATTGTCCACTAAACCATAGAGATTTGACTGCACCCGGGGCGCCCCAGAAATGATCAAGGGAGTTTGCGCTGAATCAAGTAAGATCGCATCGGCTTCATCGATGATCACATAATTGAATTCAGGCATAAACTTTTTGTCCACCGTTTCCGCTAGATTGTCGATCAAATAGTCAAAACCTAGCGTAGCGTTAGTCGTATAGACAATATCTTGTTGGTAAAGATAGCGTTTATCGTGTGGTTTAAGTTCCTCTTGTTCTTCACCTGCACGACAGCCTAAACTCAGTCCCATAAATTCATATAATGGCCCCATCTCATTTGCATCCCGTTGAGCTAGGTATTCATTAGGCGTAACTAAGATCGTACTTTTGCCTGACAATGCATTCAGATATAGCGGCATTACCGCCGTCAATGTCTTGCCTTCGCCTGTCTTCATCTCAGCAATATTGCCCCCATGCATGATGATGCCACCTAGGACTTGAACATCATAGGGAAACATACCTAAGACCCGTTTGGCAGCCTCTCTGATCGCCGCAAATGCTTCGGGCAAGAGCTCATCTAAGGTCGCTTTTTTGGCTAAGCGTTCCTTGAATTCAGTGGTTTTATGTTGTAACTCTCCATCAGTCAAGGCCGCCATTTGTGGAGCCAGGCGATTTATCTGCTTTAACTTTCGGTTTAAAATATGATAATCTCTGCGATCAACGATTTTTGTTAATTCCATTTATCTGACCCTCAAATCATCTTGTGCCACGTTATTTTCATAAAGCTTTTCTGCAAAATCATCCTCTATTTTCATGTTCTGATGATAAATTGTCGCCTTTTCAAAAGTCGCTTGTAAGTCTGAAAGGTTTACTGGAAGGTGGGTCAATTGCTTTTCTGTCGGCAATTGTGGAGTTATCAACAATTTTTGCTGATACTTATTGCTGTAATAGGCTGCGACAGCATTTGAAAGTGCACCATTGCCGATAAAGTCCAATTGTTCAGCTTTATCAGCAACTTCTGCGATCTTTTCACCCACACTTGGTTCAAAATACGCCTGTGGTCTATACGCACTAAAAATGACCGTATCAGCTTTAGGTTTTGTTGTGATCAGTGCCCGCAGATCTGGTTCGGTAAAAACGATTGCTATTTTTGCCCCTAATGAACTTCCCGTTTGAACACAATAGCCTGACTGCAGCTCGAGTTTAGCCTGGGCCAAGATCAAATATTTGAAATTTACTTTCTTTACTCCTGCATTGATCAATTCTAAGCGGTATTCGTAAGCATCTTTAGGATACTCAAATTCACCCTGCAAGTCTTTGATAAAGGTCGTCTGCACCACCTCACCAAAGCGACTATAAAAACTCACTTTGAGGTAAAGCGTTTGGCGTGGTTCAACGGTTGCCACCAATTTTAGCTGATAGGTCTGCCCCCGAGCCAAAAGGGGCAACTTAGCTAGATTGCGGTTAATTTGGTAATTTTGTTGTGAATACCAAGTAACTAGCGCTTTTCCTGGACTCATCAATTCATTTTCAAACGCGACTTCTCCTTTTGAAAGTTTGATCTGCGAACCATTCAAATACGTTTTATCTTCACGTGGATCCCAAGTGATGATATTAGCGCTGATCTGTTTCATCTTGCCCCTCCCTTTCAAATCCTTGTAAAAGTAATTCATACTGTTTCAAAAACCAGGCTATGACTTTATTAGAAGCATCATTATGACGGCCGGTATAACCGTGACCGATGACTTTTACTTGATCAGCTTGTAAATTTTCCACTAGATCGTGAAAAGCCGTGCCGTCATAGTCATCTTCGCGCATATAGGCTGCTAAAACTTGCCCTGCCGTTAATTGAGAATTTTTCAAAGCCTGTAACATTCGCTGATCAAGCTCAGTAGCTGCTTTTGCTGAATTTTTTCCTTGTTGGAGCAACAAAAGATCAAGCGCCGTATCAAACTCATTTGCTCGGTGCAAAGTGTTGTTCAAAGCGATCGTCCCTAAATTTATCAAGGGTTTACCCACGATCACTGCTCGAGCACCGATTTTAGAACCGTAATAGATCGCACCTGTCGTTCCCATTGAGATCCCTGACAAGACCAATTCTTTATTGGTAAAACCAAGTTTAGCCAAGCTTTCCTCGATCACAGCTTTGATCTTGGCCTCATATTCTGCTGAACCTAGGTAAAAACTTCCACCTTCTAAGCGCGGATCAGCAAATAAAATGAACGGATGCCCCAAGCGTTTCATCATAAAATATCCTTCAAAACCAGTTCGTGGTTGCCCCCCAGCAAAATAGACCGTGAGTGGGGGCTTTAAGTTTCCTGGATCAAAGTAATAGAAAAATTCTTGGCGTTTATGATCGGTAAAACGTTGGCCTCCCATGATCAAAGTACCATATTGATGCCGTGTCAAACGATTGTTGATATTACCTAATACCAAAGTTCCTTGCCCTTTAGCCCATATACTGACCGTTGCCGTAGCATTGCCATCTAGTCCCTCTAAGATCAGCGGTTCATCTAGCTGAGCTTTAGAAAATTCCAATGTCTTTTGGATCTCGATATCCTCAACATGGGCTAAGCGCACAACAAATTTAAGTTCAACGGCTGCACTTTTTTCAAAAACTGGCCATAGTTCAATGCCGTTTTTTTCCGAAATATAAAATCCACGTTTAAAGGTCGCGATCGGTTTGAATTCAGTTCCAAAATCCCCCGTCAATTCCAACTGGTGGCGCCCACGATACTTGATATCTCCTTGAAAAGAGCGCGCAACTTCGACACTTTCGATCGCTGCATTATCCCCGTATTGACTGAGGAAAAAATCACGTTCGATATCTTTTACAAAGTGGGGTAGTTGCTCTTGGGTGACTTGCCAAGCACTGTAGCGCACAACTAGTTCTGGTAGCTGTACGCCAGCTAAAATAACGACTCGATAAGCTTGGAGAAATTTCTGGAGCATTTTTAAACTTTCTGCTGGGACTGTACTTGTGAAAATGACAGCTGCAAAGTTAAAACGAGCTGGCTTTTTTGGCAAATTATAGGGTACCAAAAATTCTGCGATCTGTTCGACTTCCCAAAACTCCCACTTGGTGCTTTGCTCTAGTTTGACCTCTGAGCGTAGATCTGTTTGGCCAATTTGAAGAATCTTCATTTATTCATCACCTACTCACTTTGTTCCAACCATGTCTGCCAACGTTTAGCTAAGTTCCCACCGGTCAGTTCTGAGATCTTCGCCACAGCATACATCATCGCCTCATTCCAGTATTTTAATTCTTGCGTATAATATTTGATCGCTTTCGTTAAATTATTTATATCACCTTGTAAGACTAACCCGTTCTTTTCATGCTCAACAAGTTGTTCGGCATGCAAAACGATCTGCGGTACTCCCGCACTGATCGCTGCGATCTGAGCATAAAGATCTGGGGGAGTTCCTAGATCGATCAAAACCCGCGCGCGGTCCAAAGCTCGTACGATCTCATTTTCCGTGTCTAGATAAAATAAATGAACTTCACCCGCATATTTTTTTTCTTCCAATTGATTTTCAGCTTCTTTTTCATCCCCTGGTAAAGTCACTTTAAAATCTGGCGCTTTAGCTAAGATCTGGGCCCGCAAATTATGCAAATTAACATCATCTCTTCTGAAAACTCCAAGTTCTAGCCCCAATTTAGGCTGTTGGCGCATCAACTCTAAGATCTGACTTAAAGCTTGATCCAGCGCTGACGCAGCGATCTCATCCACTAAAAAGAGTAGCCAATCTTTGGCTAGCCGTTGACTGTGCCCTAAACGCAACCGCGTATCAAAAGGCGTGACCACCTTGATCTTTTCAGCCGGATAAAGTGGGGCGATCAGATCTGCTGTCGCCTGGGTATCTGCAACAGCTAGATATGCTTTAGCGACCGGTTCTACTTGCAGTGGGGCTAACTCTTTATTACGTCCGGTGAAATAAGACATGATGATCTTAGGACTATTGATCAATTCTAATGCTAATTTAGTCCGCTGACCTCCCGCCGCCAAAACAAATGCATCATCATTTGTGACTTGTTGCAAGAATTGGTTGAATTTTTCAGTCACCAGTGCTTGGATATTTTCATATTCTGAATACTTGAAATTTTTCAAGAAAGCTGGCGCGATCTGAACTTTTCCACTTTGTAGATCTTCTATGAAACGCACTTCACCTGCAAGATTTAAATATTCTTGTCGCAAAGGTGTCCCTTCAGCCGTCGTATAGAGAATACTTGATAGAAAGCCACGGTCATCAAAAACATACTGCTTAGTTGGGCGTGTTACTGTCAAGATCTCCCCTAAAGTTCCAACATCAACTTTGGCGTAAAGTTGCTCTTTGTGATAGACCATGATCCGAAATGGAGTATAGACAAACTCAGCATCGGTAGGAAACTTCAGATCATTTACCATGATTCGCCGTGTCCCCTGCAAGCTGATCCCCTGTAATTCATCAAAGATACTAAGATATGCGGTCTCATCCAATTCTTGGCGCTGCAAAAATGAGCGCAGATTTGGCATGTATCCAATGATCAACAATTTAACAGCTGTTCCAGCTTGTTCAAACATCTTGATCTGATTGATCGAGTCATCAAATTCGATCTTTTTACTATCGCGGTACCATGGTTTAGCCACATTGTAAAATGAACGTTCATTATTTTTAAACCACGCCGGAATAAAGTAATACATCAGGTTTCCACCTCATTTCACTAAAATAGTTCATCGTAATTGTGCAAGATCTTGATCGCCCGTACTTGAAACATTACTGTCACTGCCAAACCGACCAACATGATACTCATCCCCGGTAGCATAACGACAGCTGCATATTTAGGCCAAATAACCCCTAAATATAGTGGTAGACCAGCTACCGTAACCGTGAAAGTCGCTCCGATAAAGGCAGTTGCTCGCTGCTTTGAACGCAAATATTTAGCTGTCGGTCGGCCTGGATCTATCCCAGTGAAATAATCACCACTTTTACGCAAATTATCCGCCATTTCCGTCATATCTAACATTGCATACGCAAACAACATCGTTAAGCTAAACAACACGATATTGTAGACCGTAACGCCAAAAAACTCCGTACTACTGCTATTACTTACCAGCCACAACAAGATCTTATTTCCAGGGAAATATTCGACTAATAGTTGAAAAAGCGCTTGGGGCAACATCAACATCGTTAACCCAAACATAAACGCCATGCTACCTCCAGCATTTAACTTCAATGGGATATATGAAGTTTTTAGCAGTTGTTGGTTCAACATGATACGATTGATCTCTAAGCGATACTCCGATAATTCAAAGATAAACGCTAGGGCGATCACCCCTAAAGTAGCCACTATCAGTATCATGCTCGCTCCAAGTGCCCACCAAACTGGATACGTCAAAATATTTCTGATGATCATTCCAATTTGACTCCCCAATGAACCAACTATTCCATATAAGATCAGCAAACTTGGACCACCTAAGCCCCAAACACTATTGATGTTAGCTAACCAGATCAAGAAAAATGAACCCGCAACTAATAGGAGCGTCAATTCAAGGAGCTGTCCTTGAGAAAAATCAATAAAGCGACCTTTCATCAATAATACTGTCCCGACCCCTTCGATCAAGGCGACCACCAAAATAAAGAGATTTCGTCTTAGATCTACTTGTTTTTGTGGCAGTTGATCCAGACCAAAGATCTTTGTCATTGTCAATAATTGCCAAAAGATCATTCCCGCCATCCAAGGAGCTAACCCAAGAGAAAATAGTGTTGGCGCTGTAAAATTGCCCCCAGTCGCTACACTTGTCAGCTGCCAAAAACTATTTTGTTGCAATTGCTGCACCGTTTCAGTCGGATCAGTATACGGTAGTGGGATATTTTTTCCAAAACCATAGATCACCAATAAGAATAAACTGAACAGTATCCGTTTACGCAAAGGACTTTTTTCTTTTTTCATCGATCTTGCTATATCATGTGAGCAAATTGGCATTTGTGAAAGAAATATAGGTGCTCCTTTCTCTAAAAATTTTACTTGACCACCAGTCTCACATTTTTCTTTCTAACTGATGCACATATATCTTGTTCTCAATACTTTCATTATAACCTGTTATGGTAAAAAAACTGTGTATAATCTATCAAAAATTTTAATTAATATGTAAAAGAGACTATGACCTAAGCCACAGTCTCTTTTTGGCAGTTTTACACTACCTATGTCGGATGATCTTACTTATTAGCTTTCTTTTTCTTCATTGCTAATAGTAGTGAACTTGCCATCAATCCAAGGCCTAACAAGAGACCACCTTGTTCCAGGCCATTACCCCTTTGTAGCAATTCCTTATTTGCAGTTGCCTTATTGTTCTTAGCTACTAGATCATCTACAGCATCATGTTTGCCACCATTGTTCATTTCGGCATTACCGCTATTGTTCGTCATCACTAAGCTATTTGCAGTTGAACTGTTATCCATTGAAGTATCCGAAGTGTTTGAGCCTTGAGAGTTAGTTGAGGTGGAATGGGAAGAACTAATTGACTCACTTGCACTCAATGATGTGCTTAGTGATCCACTGATCGCTTCACTCATTGGGAATTCTGAAAGGTCAAAGCTTGTACCCGGACCTACTTCTTCACTTTTTGACCCTACTTCACTCACTGACGCGCTTGTTGATTCGCTCGCACTTACTGATGCACTTGTTGATTCACTCGCACTTACTGATGCGCTCGTTGATTCACTCACACTCACTGATGCGCTTGTTGATTCACTTGCGCTCAATGAGACGCTTGTACTTACTGATGCAGACGTTGATTCGCTCGCACTCACTGAGGTAGACACTGATTCGCTCGTGCTCAAGGAGGAGCTTGTCGATTCAGAATCAGATTCTCTTACAGATTCACTGAATTCTTCTGACTCAGATTCACTTACTGATATTGATTCTTGAGTTGATTCGCTCGCGCTCACTGACGCTGACGTTGATTCACTTGCGCTTACTGATGCACTCGTTGATTCACTTGCACTTACCGATGCACTCGTTGATTCGCTCGCGCTTACTGACTCACTTGCTGATTCGCTCGCGCTCACTGACTCACTTGCTGATTCGCTCGCGCTCACTGACGCTGACGTTGATTCACTTGCGCTCACTGACGCAGAGGTTGATTCACTTGCACTTACTGAAGTGCTTGTTGATTCGCTTGCGCTCAATGACGCAGAGGCTGATTCACTTGCACTTACTGACGCTGACGTTGATTCACTCGCACTCACTGACGCACTTGTTGATTCACTTGCACTCACTGACGCTGACGTTGATTCACTCGCACTTGCTGATGCGCTCGTTGATTCACTTGCACTCACTGATGCACTTACTGATTCGCTGGCGCTCAATGACGCACTTGTTGATTCACTTGCACTCAATGAGGTAGACACTGATTCGCTCGTGCTCAAGGAGGAGCTTGTCGATTCAGAATCAGATTCTCTTACAGATTCACTGAATTCTTCTGACTCAGATTCACTTACTGATATTGATTCTTGAGTTGATTCGCTCGCGCTCACTGACGCACTTGTCGATTCACTTGCACTCACTGACGCACTTGCTGATTCACTCGCACTCACTGATGCGCTTGTTGATTCACTTGCACTTACTGATGCGCTTGTTGATTCACTTGCGCTCAATGATGCACTTGCTGATTCGCTCGCGCTTACTGATGCACTTGCTGATTCGCTGGCACTTACTGATGCGCTTGTTGATTCACTCGCACTTACTGACGCTGATGCTGATTCACTTGCGCTCACTGACGCACTTGTCGATTCACTTGCACTCACTGACGCACTTGTTGATTCACTTGCGCTTACTGACGCAGACGTTGATTCGCTCGCGCTTACTGATGCACTTGTTGATTCACTTGCGCTCACTGACGCACTTGTTGACTCACTTGCGCTTACTGATGCACTCGTTGACTCACTTGCGCTCACTGACGCAGACGTTGATTCGCTCGCGCTTACTGATGCACTTGTTGATTCACTCGCACTCACTGATGCGCTTGTTGATTCACTTGCACTTACTGACGCACTTGTCGATTCGCTGGCGCTTACTGATGCGCTCACTGATGCGCTCGTTGATTCACTTGCGCTCACTGACGCACTCGTTGATTCACTTGCACTTACTGATGCGCTCGTTGATTCACTTGCACTTACTGATGCGCTCGTTGACTCACTTGCACTTACTGATGCGCTTGTTGATTCGCTCGCGCTTACTGATGCACTCGTTGATTCGCTCGCGCTTACTGACGCACTTGCTGATTCGCTCGCACTCACTGATGCACTTGTTGATTCACTGGCGCTCACTGACGTACTTGTCGATTCACTTGCACTCACTGACGCACTTGTTGATTCACTGGCGCTTACTGACGCACTCGTTGATTCATTTGCACTTAATGACGCGCTTGTTGATTCAGAATCAGATTCTCTTACAGATTCACTGAATTCTTCTGACTCGGATTCACTTACTGATAGCGATTCTTGAGTTGATTCACTCGCACTTAACGAAGCAGATGTTGATTCGCTTGCACTTACTGACGCAGACGCTGACTCACTTGCGCTCAATGACG
>ERZ778504.111-NODE-111-length-85827-cov-6.919379_pt1 | contig 85827 bp, 71 predicted proteins | sample MGYA00510046_ERZ778504 | MGnify/ENA primary metagenome ERZ778504 (study PRJEB29527, sample SAMN07138964) | mouse gut metagenome | material: feces | host: mouse | place: China:Nanjing | collected 2016-01-25 ...
GAGAGTGTGTGTTTGGGAGAGAAAGTAAGTTCGGACGGCAATTCTTTGTCTGATTCATATTCATGCAAAGAATTGCCGTAGAGAAGATTAATATTTGAAACTGCTACCGCCTAAAAATTCGCGGATAATGGAAGTTGGAGGTATTTCCCGTGTGGGCACTGCCCGGATATAGGAAAAGAATTTTAAAAGCCGGAGTGCTTTGGAATGTTCAGGATATTGTTGGGTTACTTCTCTCAGCAGTGGTTCTGCCTGGATTTTCAGGGCTCCCAATTCATAAATCAGGGCAGAGTTGAAGATTGCATCTGCTTCTTCCTGATAAGGTACGATGTGTTTTTGTTCTCCGGTCAGGACACTTTCCCAGCGTTTGATGGTGTCGAGGGCTGAATAGTTGCGGTATCTATAATCTCTGACTAAGCGCCTGATGAGGCGGTTGTCTGCCGGGTTGATGAGATTGTGGTTATCTATGGAAATGGAAGTAAGGGCTGAAACAAAGATTTTAAATAAAGACTCCGGAGGAAGCAGTTGGGTTAATCTGGGATTCAGTCCGTGAATGCCTTCTACGATAATGACATTATTTTTAGTAAGCTTGCGTTTTTCTCCGTCGTAGTATCTTTGGCCTGTATCGAAGGAGAATTTAGGGATTTCGATTTCTTCACCCTGCATGAGGCGTTGGATGTTGTCTGTGAAGGTGTTGATATCAAGGGCATCTATGCATTCATAGTCATATTCTCCTTTTTCGTCCCGTGGGGTTTGTTCGCGGTTGACGAAATAGTTGTCAAGTGACAGGTTGACCGGTTTAATCCCATTTACCATCAGTTGGATGGCCAGGCGTTTCCCGAAGGTGGTTTTTCCGGAGGAGGAAGGGCCGGCAATGAGGATGACCTTTACTTTTCTCCGGAGGTTTTTGATTTTATCGGCGATTTGGGATATTTTCTTTTCGTGGAGGGCTTCGCTGATTTTAATCATGGGTCCGGAGTATTTTTTCTCAATAATGGTGTTGAGGTGTCCGATGTCCGTTATTTCCAGAATCTTTCCCCAGCGTTTATGTTCGCTGAAAACCTGATACAGATTATCCTGAGGCAGTACCGGCAGAAGTTCGGAAGGACAAGCCCGGTTGGGCAGTCGCAGGAGCATTCCTTTTTTGTAAGGTTCGAGGCCAAAAGTCTTGAGACAGCGGGTAGAAGGTGCCAGTGTGCCGTAAAAGTAGTCCGGCAGGCCGTCCAGATAGTAGAGAGAGGTGAACAGTTTTCCCCGGGTTTCCATCAATTCCGCTTTATCTTTAAGTCCCTTCCTGCGAAAAAGTTGTACGGCCTTATGGGTGGGGATTTCTTCCCGGATAATGGGAATGTTCCGGTTGATGATTTCCTGCATTTTCATCTTTATCCGTTCTATCACTTCCGGAGTCAGCAGCAAGTCTTTATTGCCTATCCGGCAGAAGATCCCGTTGGAAATAAAGTATTCTGCCCGAAGTATCTTTTTAGGAAATAGCTCTGATATGGCTTTGTAGAGTACAAAAATCAGGGTACGCGAATAAATGCTGTAACCATCGAGGGTTGTGACGTCTATAAAATTTACGACTAAGGGAGCCATGACTATGAACTGCAGGTCTTGCAGTTGGTTGTTTACCAGAGCTCCCAGGATGTTATCGTGGTTTTCCGGAAAGACGATTTTCCTGACTTCCTGCAAAGTGGTTCCCAGTTCAATGTTATAATCCTGTCCGGTGTTGTCGCATGTGATGGTTATGGTTTTCATATTTGTTTGTTTTGGAGTTAACGAATATACTCACAAATCGGTTATAAACAAATAGCAGGCCAAAAGAACCGGACCGGTTTTATTTTTTTACCGGAATTTTTATTTCGTAGGTTTTGTGGTGGGGATTGTGGAGGGTGTTTTTGCGCAACCAGGGATTAAAACGTTTCAGGGTTTTGTACGTAATGCCGTGTTCCCTGGCAAAATCGGCCCAGTCTTTGACCGTTTTTTTGACTTCAATGGCTTCTGTCTTTTCTATCGGGTAAGTTTCGTTTATTTCGAAATGATAAAGTTCCGGATGGGTCATAATCTGTTTCAGGGCCAGAATGCGGAATACATAACGTTCGGTTTCTTCTCCCAGCAGCAGGTTGTAATAATCGCTTTCTTTTTGTAATTGCATCTGTTTGGTAAGCATCGAGGTGCCGGCATTGTAGGAAGCGGCTGCGAGGGTCCATGAATTGAATTTGTTGTAGGCTTTTTGCAGGTAATCTGCTGCTGCTTTTGTTGCTTTTTCCAGATGATAGCGTTCGTCGACTTCGTTGTTGATTTCAAGTCCGAGGTCTTTGCCTGTGTCTTTCATGAATTGCCAGATACCGACGGCTCCTGCCGGCGAAACAATCAGGGGTTCCAGACGGCTTTCGATAACGGCAAGGTATTTGAAATCGTCAGGAATGTTGTATTTTTTTAAGAGGGGTTCCAGGACAGAGAATACGCGGGGAGCTTTTTTCAGGATTTGTAACGTGTGGGAATGTAGATAGGTGTTGACAATCAATTCTTTCTGGAGGGCTTCCTTTACGCTTGGTTGATGCAGGGGCACATTTTCTCCGGCAAAATCCATTTTTTGGGGAACGAATACGTCTGATGTCCGGGGTTCGATAGCTGTAAAGGATGTCCCGGTGCCGGAGATGAGAGTGTTTTTTTCTTTTGGGAAGGAATGGAAAAGGAAGAAGAAGAGATTTAAGACAGAAACGGTCAGGCAGATATAAATGAGAGAGTGTATATTTTTCATTATTAGCTTTATATTTGTACCTTACAAAGATACATGAAAAAAATGATTTTTAAATTCTTTATTTGGCAGGTATGTTTGATTTTGACCTTATGATTGACCGTCGGAGGACGGATTGTGTGAAATATGATAATTTGCAGGAGGCCTTCGGATGTGTGGATTTGCTGCCTATGTGGGTAGCGGACATGGATTTCCAGGCTCCTCCGGCAGTGGTGGAAGCAGCCCGAAAATGTTGCGAACATGGTGTATTCGGTTATACTTTTCGTACCGGTGAGAGTAAACAGGTTTTCCGGGAATGGGTAAAACGGCGCTATCGGTGGGAGGTCCGGGAGGAGTGGCTGTCTTCCAGTCCGGGGATTGTGACGGCTTTGTCGCTTTCAGTGAGGATTTTTACGGCTCCGGGTGATAAGGTTCTGATTCTTACTCCAGTGTATCCTCCTTTTCATTCTGTGGTGACTGATAACGGCCGCCGGCTGGTTTGCAGTTCTTTGCAACTGAAGGAAGGAAAATATGAAGTGGATTGGAAAAATTTTGAACAGGCATTGAAGGGGGGGGTGAAGTTATTTATTCTCTGTAATCCCCATAATCCGCTTGGGCGGGTGTGGAGCCGGGAAGAATTGCGACGGATGGGAGAGTTGTGTTGCCGTTATGGGGTGATGATTCTTTCCGATGAAATCCATGCTGACCTGACGTTGTCCGGAAATCGTCATACAATGATGGCTTCGGTTTCTGAAGAGATTGCCGGTATGACCTTGACGGCGATGGCTCCCAGTAAAACGTTCAATATTGCGGGGATGATGAACTCTGTCATTCTGGCTCCCAATCCGGAAATATTGCAGAGATATAACCGGGAATTGCTGGCTTTGCATCTGGAATTAGGCAATATTTTCGGTCATGTGACTTTAAAAGCGGCCTACCGGTATGGTGAGGAGTGGCTCAATGAGTTACTTTGTTATCTGGAAGGAAATGTAGAAATGGCCCAGGACTACTTCCGGCAGGAGTTGCCCGAAGTGAGTTTTGTAAAACCGGGGGCTTCGTTTTTGTTGTGGCTGGATTTCAGGAATACGGGTTTTAGCCATGAAGAGATGGGTGAACGTTTGCTCCGTCGGGGGAAAATCGGATTGAATGACGGTTTGGATTTCGGACCGGAAGGACGGGGGTTCCGCCGGATGAATATCGGATGTCCCCGAAGCATTTTGGAGGACGGGTTAGACCGGATTCGCCGGGCTGTCCGCTGAACCGGTCAGATTCTCTTTTTTTGCCAGTTGGCTATTTTCAGATAGGCTAAAGAGATTAGTCCGATGAGGGCGCCGTAAGTAAATTCGCTGGTCCATACCCATTCAACCTGTGAACCCAGGAAGGAAGCAAAGAACCAGACGGAGAAAGTATAGGCAACCAGAACGATGGATTCAAGAATCAGAGCGTAACTGGTGTTACCTGTCCCGGAAACGGCTTCAAACAGAGGAATGCCGAAACTCATGGCGAGTGAAGCACAGCAAATTACAAGCAGGGAAGGGATCGACGCTGTTGCCAGTGGGAGGTCCGGAGTGTAGATGGAGAGTACAGTGTGAGGCATCAACAGACAGCATAGCAGTACCGGAAGTATGGCAATGAGGCCTTGCCGGATGGTTTTGAATACGGTGGGAAGTACTTCTTTTTGCTTGCCTTCCCCGATGAGCCGGCTGGTGAGGGTATTGGCTGTGGCTCCGAAAGCGAAAACGGGAATCATCACGAGCATGTATACACTTCTGATAATTCCGGAGACTGCGATGGGAGTTTCTCCCATATGTTCTACAAGGGCAAAAAATATAAACCAGGTTCCGAAAGAAAGCAGTTTTTGAAACATGGTGGGAAGGGCCAGCCGGAGAAGGGATTTCATCAGCCAGCCTTCTAATTTGTGGAAATAGAACAGGGTGTAGCTTTTTAGGGGCAATACGCACAGGGTATAAATGATAAAGAAGAGAAAGGCTGATACTTCTGCACATACGGAAGCAAAGGCTGCACCTCCTACTCCCATTTGTGGAAATCCGAAGTGACCGAAGATCAAAGCGTAGTCCAGAAAGATATTTACGACAGCCATAATGAGGGTGGAGTAGCTGATGACCTTGGTATGGCCCAGGCCGATGTAGAGTGCCCGGAACAGGAAATTAAAGCAAACGAAAATGATGCCGTAGTGTCTGTAGTCCATGTATTCCAGGGCTGAGCGATAGATATTTCCGGATCGGATGACGTTTGCCAGGATTTGCTGGTTGAAAAAATGTTGTATCAGGAAGAGGGCGGAAGACAGGATGGTCACGAAAACCAACCCGTGTTCAAAGATGACGCCGATACGTTCCAGCCGGTTTTCTCCCAGTCTTCTGGCTACGATAATTTGAATACCCATTGAAAAGCCCCAGGCTAAGGTGGAATAGACATAGTAGTAGATTCCAGCCATCATGGAAGCTGCCAGGGCAATGCCGCTGACTCTTCCCAGAAAGGCAGTGTCTGTCAGGGTAATCAGGGTTTGTGCCAGATTACCGAATATGATAGGATAGGCGATTAACCAGATGGTTTTCTTGCTGATGGAACTTTTTCCTACTTTCATATTTAGAAGGCTTCGGTCATGTTCATATATATTCCCCATTTTTGTCCCGGTTCTTTACCGATGTCGAGGCGAAAGTTTTTACGGGGTTGCAGTTGAATGCGGAGGCCTACGCCATAGTTTAGCTTCCATTGATTCCAGTCGGCTGGCGTTTTGCCCAGTGTGCCTGTTCCGACCCAGGCTACGGCTCCGAATTTCGACCAGAAGGCCCCTCGTTCATAGGCTTCCTGTGACATGAACATGTGGCGGTATTCCACGATTCCGTAAGCCATGGATTTGTCCCGGTATTTGCCCCAGGGATAGCCACGCAGGTCAAAGGGATTTCCAAAATTGGGCAATTCGGTGTAAGGGACATGGTCCAGGCCTATTTGGGTTTTAGCGGTCCAGGCCAATACGCTTCTCCGGTGAAAAACCGGTTTGAAATGGCGGTATTCGAGTTCAACCATTTCGTAGTTGAAATTTCCGCCAAGGTATTTCCCGTAAAGGGTTCCCATGGCACTCAGGAAGATTCCCTGAAAAGGGGTGGCGACGTCATCCCGGGTATCATATTGGAAAAGACCTCCAATGCCTATGTTGTGGTATCTTTTGCCGTATGCAAGGATTTCCGGGCTGTGTTCCATCCAGGACGGCATGTCTTTGGAATAGGAATAATTGATGTCGAGCAGGGCCCCGGCATAGAGATGGGGGCGGATTTCCCACACGAAGCGGGGAAAAAATTGCAGGTTGGTTTTGTGAAAAGTAATCGAATCCTTGCCGAAAAGTTCTTTCAGCTTCTCGGCTTGTTTGATTTGGTCGTAACCTATTCCGTAGTAGTTGGCTGGTTCGGTTCTGTAACCGTATTTGATGTAAATACGGAATTTGTTTTCATTGAAAAATAGGGTACCGGCTCCGGCGGCTATAAAAGTTCCATTGATGGAGATGTTGAATCCTACCGGAATGAAAGAGCGTTGGCTGAGGGTGTCGTGTTGGTTCATCCGGAAGGTCATCAGCATGGCTCCTCCCACTCCTAAAGAGGCTTCCGGATTGTAGGAGGGGCCTCCTAATATGGATATCCAGACTTTTTTATGAGCCCGGATGGAATCTCTCTTCCTTTGGCGTTGGAATTGTTTTAGCTGTCTGTCGCTCAGATGTTCGTTCAGGCTGAGGGTGTCTCCGGAAATGTTGGCGGGGACCGAATCTTGCTCTGAAAAAACCGGTGAGGTCAGGAAAAAAAGAAAGAAAAGTAATAGTATTTTCATGATTGTTTTAAAAGTGTGTCAAATTTACTTCAAAAATTGTACTAAAAGATAAAACGGGTGTTAATTTATATTATTTGTTAAATAACGTCTTTGAGATAAGCGGTGTTCGGTATTTTAATATTAATTTTGTGAAGGTATAGTAAAAATATTTCTCTGATTTATAATTATTACAATTATGACTATTGAAGAACAAGTGAATGAGGGCATTAAAAATGCCATGAAGGCCCAAGATAAAATACGGCTGGAAACGATGCGTAATATCAAAAAAGTCATTCTGGAAGCGAAAACGCGTCCGGGTGCCGGCGATCACATTGAAGATAGCGAGTGTATCAAGTTGATTCAAAAACTCGCAAAACAGGGACGTGAATCTGCCGGTATTTATCAAGGACAGGGGCGCGAGGATCTTTATGCTCAGGAAATGGGACAAGTGGCCGTTTTGGAAGAATTTTTACCCAAGCAATTGAGCGAGGCGGAATTGACAACCGCTTTAAAGGAAATCATTGCTTCAGTAGGTGCTTCTTCTCCTCAGGAAATGGGAAAGGTGATGGGAGTGGCTACGAAAAAATTGGCAGGGCTTGCTGACGGTAAGGCTATTTCTGCCAAGGTAAAAGAGTTACTTGCCTGATCTTTTCCTGTCGTTCAATTGTTTAGTGCCTGAGGCCGAAACGGTTGGACGATTTTTGTTTGTCTTTTCAATTATGGGAAGGGGAGAGATGATTCTTTTGACGGATGCAGGACGGGTTTAATCAGCGATTGGTATTCGTGAATCAGGTTGGGTGTGAGTGTTTCTTCACGGATGCCTTGTTCCAGTGCGGATTCGGTCCAGAACCGGCCTTCGTCTACTTCGTCGTTGGCAATGCGGATCTGGTTGTAGCGGGTGCAGAGAAAAGAAAATACAAGTTCACGTTCCCGCGGACTTTCCCAGATGTAATGTCCCAGGAACCGGGCTTCGAAGTCTGTAATCCCCAGTTCCTCGCAGGTTTCCCGTTTCAGGGCGTCTTCCACCTTTTCGTTCCATCCGATGTGTCCGCCTACGGCGGTGTCCCACATGCCGGGAAGGAGGTCTTTTTTCATGCTTCTTTTTTGTAAAAAGAGCCGGTGTTGTTTGTCAATGATGTGCAGATGGACCACCGGATGAAGTAATTTACGGCCGGAATGGCATATACTCCGGGGAGCTTTACCAATGACTTCTCCTTTTTCATTAACTAAGGGAAGCCATTCTTCTTTTTTCATCCTGGAGGATAGGATATGGTTGCGGATGTAGAGTGCGGCAAAAAAGAAGCCCAATAAAAGGTAGAGCAATGTACTGGTGATGAACTTGGTTGTTGGCTGAGGGAAAAACAGGATAGCCGAATAGACTAAAAGGGTGTGTGAAGACAACAGGAAAAACAAGTAGCGGAGCAATCTGCGCATTTCTTTTACCTGTTGGGGGAAAGGGTGTAGTTCTTTCCGGCAGGAGGCAGGCAGGGTGGCTGTCAAATCGGCTTTTGAAAAAGCGAATATGCCCGTCAGCAGACACAAGCCGGTTTCTATAACGGCGGGTTGTAGCCTGGCAAAAAGGCTGTTTTCCGGTAGGAGTATAAGCAATCCGGGCAAACAAAAGAATAGAGTGGTCCACCCAATCATTGGGTCGTACCTTTTTTCCCGGATACGGGTGTGGAGGAGTTCTATGGTGCCTAATCCCAGTGCAACATAGATTCCGTTTTCCGGACCTAAAAATTCATCTGCAATGAAATAGGCTGCAATGAGTAACAGTGAGGGAAACAGACTTTTTAATAAATGAGGCATGGTATAGATTGTAAATGACGGGCAAATTTAATGATTTTCCGATTCAGGTTAAAATAACTAATTTTGTTTTCGCGGACAGGAAGTTTGCCGTGTTGTTCATAAAAATTGAGATATGCTTACAGTTGTCGGAATTTTGTTGGGGGGTGTGCTCTGCGGTTTCTTGTTGAGGAAACGGAAATTAAAATGGTTGCCGGGTTTTATTACGGTGGCAATCTGGACTTTATTGTTCGCATTGGGAATGGCTGTCGGAAGTCATGAAGAGCTTTTGAATCATTTGGATATCATTGGTTGGCAGGCTCTGCTACTTAGTGCGGGGGCAGTTTTGGGGAGTGTGGTGTTGTCGGGTGTGGTTTATTATTTTTTCTATAAGAATAGGGGTAAATGACAAATAACTTGCGATGAAAAGCAGTCTGATAATCATGTGTTTTTTTCTCATGGGCTTGTTATTGGCTTATGGGCATATCTTACTTGGCACAGTGACAAGATATGATTTCAGTATGTATGTACTTTATGTGTTGATGTTTTTGGTGGGTATGAGCATTGGCAATGATTTTAAGGTTTTGCAGGCATTGAAAGAACAGAACTGGAGAATTTTTTTTGTGCCTCTGGCTACTATTCTGGGAACCTTGGCCGGAAGTGCTTTGGTGAGTGTGGTGTTGTCCGGACGTAGTTTAACAGATTGTTTGGCCGTGGGAGCCGGTTTCGGGTATTATTCCCTGGCTTCTGTATTTATTACGGAGTACAAAGGAGCGGAATTGGGGACTGTGGCTTTAGCTGCCAATATCATCCGTGAGATGATAACTTTATTGGGAGCTCCTCTGTTGGTTTGCTGGTTTGGCAAACTGGCTCCGATTAGTGCTGGCGGTGCGACGACAATGGATACCACTCTTCCGGTGATTACCCGTTATGCCGGAAAAGAATTTGTTATCGTTTCGGTATTCCACGGATTTGTCGTAGATTTTTCCGTTCCTTTCCTGGTTACGTTTTTCTGCAAGATATAGGGAGGTTTTCTTTTTATCGTTTGTTGCGTTCTATTTCCCGTAGATTCTCCAATTTCTTCTTGCGTAAAAATCCGTTGATGTCTTCCAGATGTTCGGTTACTTTCTGGTTACCGAATTCATATACTTTGCTTACCAGTCCATTCAGGAAGTCGCGGTCGTGGGAGACGAGAATCACCGTACCGTCGAAATCGGCCAGCGCATTTTTCAGGATGTCTTTTGTTTTCAGATCCAAATGGTTGGTCGGTTCGTCGAGAATCAGCAGATTAACAGGTTGCAACAAAAGTTTTATCATGGATAGGCGGGTCCTTTCGCCTCCTGAGAGTACTTTTACTTTCTTGTCAATATCGTCGCCACTGAACATGAACGCCCCCAGCAGGTTTTTGGTGTTGCTTTTCAATTCCAGCGGAGTCACTTCGTCAATGGTCTGAAACACGGTTAAATCTTCGTCCATCAAGGAGGCTGCATTTTGGGCGAAATAACCGATTTGAACATTATGGCCTAAAGTCAGGTGGCCGGTATAATCTGTGATTTCTCCCATCAGACACCTGACCAGTGTGGATTTTCCTTCGCCGTTTCTGCCGACGAAGGCCACTTTTTCTCCGCGCTGAATGGTGAAATTGGCATGATTGAACACTTCATGGTGGCCATAATGTTTGGAAAGGTCATCGACAATCACCGGGTAATTGCCGGAACGGGGAGAAGGCGGGAATTTCAGCCGGAGTGCAGAGGTGTCTTCCTCGTCGACTTCCAGTAATTCCAGTTTCTCCAGCATCTTCACACGGGATTGCACTTGCAGGGTTTTGGAATAAGTACCTTTGAAGCGTTCAATGAATTCTTTGGTTTCGGCAATCATTTTCTGTTGTTCGTCAAAGGCTTTTTGTTGTTGTATGCGTCTTTCTTGCCGGAGTTCCAGGTATTTGGAGTAATTGACCTTGTAATCATAAATCCGTCCCATGGTGACCTCAATGGTCCGGGTGGTGATGTTGTCGATGAATGTTTTGTCGTGCGAGATGACGACAACGGCTTTACCGTTGTTGATTAAAAAATCTTCCAGCCATTGGATGGAATCAATGTCGAGGTGGTTGGTCGGTTCATCCAGCAACAGGACATCCGGATTTTTAAGCAGCATTTTAGCCAATTCGATCCGCATTCGCCATCCGCCGCTGAAATCGCTGGTCGGACGGTGTAAATCTTCCCGTTTAAATCCCAGTCCGAGCAAGGTTTTCTCTACGTCGGCTTCGAAATGGGTGAGGTCGATGCTATAGAATTTCTCGCTTAAAGCGGATACTTCTTCAATCAACTTGTAGTATTCCGGAGATTCGTAGTCTGTACGCTCTGTGAGTTGCTGGTTCAAGGATTCAATCTTTTTCTCCATCTCAAAAAGATGGGCGAATGCCTGGGCGGCTTCTTCGTATACCGTTCGTCCGTCTGCTGTCATCAAATGCTGGGGCAAATAGGCAATGACGGTATCTTTGGGGGCGGATACATTCCCCCGGGTGGGTTTTCGTTCTCCGGCCAGAATCTTCAGCAAAGTGGATTTGCCTGCTCCGTTTTTACCCATCAGGGCAATCCGGTCTTTCTCATTGATTTGGAAGGAGATATCCTTAAATAGAGCTCGGTCACCAAATTCTACGGTAAGTCCGTCAACTGAAATCATAAATAGAATGTGCTAAATTTAGATTGCGGTTAATACGACGGCAAAGGTATATGAAATGAATTAATCTGCCATAATAATCCTTGTTTTAAATAAACGGTAGTGAGTTTGTGATGGAAAATATGTGATTTCAAAGAGAGAAGTTAAGCGAGACTCTAAGCGAGTGGTAATGATTCGTGTATTTGAGATTTTGAAATTAACGGAGACCGATTTGGTGTTGAAGGCGGTAGAACAGTTAGATTTGACGAAGAAGGGAGAAGAATTGTTGCGGTCAAAAGAGGATTATGTAATGTCTTATAAAAGGAAGACGGAAGAGGAGTGAAAAATAAAACAGGGCCACCAGATTGGTGGCCCTGAGTATTTAGAGAATCTGGCGATTATTTTACCGTGTTCATGTGAACGATTAATTCCAGAACTTTATTTGAATAACCCCATTCATTGTCATACCAGGAAACAAGTTTCACAAAGTTTTTATTCAATGCGATACCGGCTTTTGCGTCGAATATGGAAGTGCGGGCATCTCCTAAGAAATCGGAAGAAACCACATCTTCTTCGGTATATCCCAGTATACCTTTCATATCCCCTTCTGAAGCTTCTTTGATTGCAGCTTTGATTTCGTCGTAAGATGCTTCCTTAGCCAAACGGAAGGTAACATCTACTACAGATACATCTAATGTCGGAACGCGGAAAGACATACCGGTCAGTTTGCCGTTCAGTTCGGGAATAACTTTACCTACAGCTTTAGCGGCACCTGTTGATGAAGGGATAATGTTACCGGCAGCAGCACGTCCGCCTCTCCAGTCTTTCATGGAAGGACCATCTACGGTTTTCTGGGTGGCTGTGGTGGCGTGAACCGTCGTCATCAAACCTTCGATAACCCCGAATTTGTCGTTGATAACTTTGGTCAGCGGAGCCAGACAGTTTGTGGTGCAAGATGCGTTGGAAACAATGGTTTGACCTTTGTATTCTTTGTTGTTTACACCCATTACGAACATCGGAGTGTCATCTTTGGAAGGTGCAGACATTACCACCCGTTTTGCTCCGGCTTTGATGTGGGCTTCTGCTTTTTCTTTTGTCAGGAAAAGACCTGTTGATTCAACAACATATTCAGCTCCTACTTCATTCCATTTCAGGTTTGCAGGATCTTTTTCGGCAGTTACGCGGATAGCCTGGCCGTTAACGACCAATTTACCATCTTTTGCTTCTGCGGTTCCGTTAAAACGACCGTGCATGGTGTCGTATTTCAGCATGTATACCATATAGTCTACATCGATCAGGTCATTGATTCCTACGATTTCAATATCGTTGCGAGTCATTGCTGCCCGGAATACCAGCCGGCCGATGCGACCGAATCCGTTGATACCAACTTTAATCTTTGCCATTTTTTTATTTTTAAGGTTATAAATCTGTTTATTTCACTTCAAAATTACAATAAAGTCATTACTTTAACGTAAATTGAAAGCAAAAGTCGTTAAAAAAAACACTCAAACGATTTCATTTAAACACGATGGGAGACAGTGGTGATTTCTGTATAAGCCGGGCATTTGCGGTCTATAGCGCAAGAAGATAAAAGCCCCAGCAAAAACAAACTGAGAGCGAGGCCGATAATTACTTTTTTCATTTTCATCATGAATCATCTTAATTTAAAAATCCCCTAACCAGTCTTTTTAGTGGGTGACCGGTTACGGATTTAGGTTTTCGTAAAACGTGGGACGTTTGTATAAAACGTACTTTAATTAAAGTTAATTACAAATGTACGGAAAAATATTAGAATAGCCAAACGGAAGAAAATAGAGGAATTTTTTACAGGAAAAAGTTTGTGCAAACGTTTTAAATGATTATATTTGTCTCCGAAATACAGACTATATTGCTTTTGTAAGTGTAGTAAATTTATTGTTAGTGTGTTGGGAAGAGGCCGTCAGGCCTCTTCTTTATTTTGCAGGGCTACCATTAAAATGTTTTGGGTGAACGGGGTGATTTTAAAACGTTCATCGGGCCGATGGCCAACAACCCAGGCAATTTCTCCTTCGGAAACGAGCAGGAGGCAATCCTGTTTTTGTTTGGTGCCGAACTTTTGGTCCGTAAAATAATCGCTTAGTTTCTTTTTGTTTCTTTTCATTCCCAACGGGTAAAAATAATCGCCGGTCTGCCAGTTCCGAAGGGTCAGGGGAAAAATGATTTTATCCGCATCGAGGCAGGCAATCCGGGAATCTGCAGGAATCTTAAACTTCGGATGTACAGGGAAAAGAGTGAGGGAAAGAGTTTGGTGGCCGATGGTATATTTTCCCGGTGCATCTATACGCATATCGACAGTGGAAAGACTTGCTTTAGGATAAAGCTGCCACGCAGAACGTCCTTTCACCAGTATATGTTGTCCGGATTCAAATTGTTTGCCGGAAACGGAAGAATGGGTATTCAGTATGTTTCGGATTTGGCTTTTGTTGAAGCCGAAAGGTTTTAAGGTTTCATACAGGAAAGTAAAGGGAGCCGGACCGGCTAAGGTTTTCCGGATGTCGACAGACAGTTCGTCTCCTTCGGAACTCAGAATTTGGTTCTGCAACTGACGAATACCGTATTGAAAAATTTGTTCTGTTTCTTTCAGGTTGTTGCAGTTCTCAGTGAGGGTGTTCAGGAAAGAGGGATTGATTTCCTTGAATACCGGAATCACGGTATGTCTGATTTTGTTGCGGACATAATCGAGGGTGTTATTGCTGGAATCGGTGCGGTACTCCAGGTGATGGTGGCGGGTGTAAGCCAGGATATCCGTGCGGGAGCAGCGGAGCAGCGGACGAATAATATCTCCCTGAATGGGTTGGATTCCGGTTAGCCCTTTGATTCCGGTACCCCTGCACAGGTTGATGAGCACGGTTTCTGCAACATCGTCGGCGTGGTGGGCTACAGCAATATAGTCCATTTTTTTTATGGTTTTCATTTCCCGGAACCAACTGTAACGGAGTTCCCGTGCAGCCATTTCAATGCTTATGCCGTGTTCCTGCGCATAGGCGGTCGTATCGAATTTTTTTTCACTGTGGGGAATGGCGTGATGCTCACAGAATTGTTTGACAAACTGTTCGTCCTGGTTTGATTCTTTGCTGCGGAGGGAAAAATTGCAGTGTAGTGCCCATATTTTCAGGCCAAGATGTTTGAAAGCATGCAGGAGCGAGATGGAATCGGCTCCTCCGCTGACGGCCACCAAAAAGGATGACTCCCGGGAAATCCGGTAGTGTTCTAAAAAATCGTTTATCGTTTCCTGAATCATGTGTGATGCTAAAGATTAGGAGTCTATTTCGCTCAATTCCAGCCAACGCATTTCTTTTTCATCTAAAACGGTCAGGATTTCCCCAATTCGGTTTGATTTTGTCATTAGTTCTTCCGGCGAAAGGGTTCCGGAATTAAGGGCATTTTCAATTTGTGTTTTTTCCTGGTTCAAAGCATTCATGTCTTTTTCCAATTGCTCCATTTCCTGACGTTCTTTGAAGCTGAGTTTCTTTTTCTTTGCTGTCTTCCCTTCTGTTGGGGCAGCCGGGAAAGGAACCGTGTTCTTTTTGTTTTCTTTATCTGTTTTTTCCTTAGCTTCTTTCTCTTCTTCTTTTTTATTTTTGTAAATGGTGTAATTCCCCGGAAAATCCCGGACAATTCCTTCTCCTTCGAAAGCGAATATCCGGTCGACTACTTTATCCGTAAAAAAACGGTCGTGAGATACCACCAATAGACAGCCTTTAAAATTTTTCAGATAGTCTTCCAGTACGTTTAAGGTGATAATATCCAGATCGTTGGTGGGTTCATCCAATATGAGAAAATTGGGATTGCTCATCAGTACGGTCAGGAGGTAAAGGCGCCGCCGTTCTCCTCCGCTGAGTTTACTGACCAGGGAGTATTGCTGTTTGTCTGTAAACAGGAAATACTCCAGGAACTGGGAGGCTGACATCACTTTGCCGTTTCCAAGGTCAATGCGTTCTGAAATGTTTTTGACAATATCAATGACCCGTTCGTCTTCGCGGAAACTGATACCTGCTTGTTTGTAATATCCGTAAACTACGGTTTCACCGATAGAGATGGTTCCGGAGTCCGGTTCCAGGTTGCGGGTAATGATGTTGAGGAATGTGGATTTTCCTGCTCCGTTTTTGCCGACAATGCCGATTTTTTCTCCCCTGACAAATTTGTAAGAAAAATTTTTCAATACGTAGCGGCCGTCAAAGCTTTTGGAGACATTTTCCAGTTCGAGAATTTTTTTACCCAGTCTTTTGCCTTGTATATCCAGTTCCAGCTTTTTTTCTACCGTATTTTGCGCGGCGGCTTCTTTCAGTTTGTAAAAGTTGTCAATCCGGTATTGGGCTTTATGGCTGCGGGCTTGTGGCATCCGGCGCATCCATTCCTGTTCGGTCCGCAGCAGATTGCGGGCTTTATCTATGGCCAGATTCCGGTTTTCGATGCGTTCTGCTCTTTTTTCCAGATAATAAGCATAATTCCCTTCATAAGAGAAAAGTCCGTATTCGTCTATTTCGATAATTTGATTGCAAACCCGGTCCAGAAAATAGCGGTCGTGGGTGACCATCAATAGGGTGGAGTTGGATTTTCCTAAATATTCTTCCAGCCATTCCGTCATTTCAATGTCCAGGTGGTTGGTCGGTTCGTCCAGAATCAGAAAATCGGGATTGCCGATCAGGATTTTAGCTAATCCGACCCGTTTTTTCTGGCCTCCGGAGAGTGTCCGTATTTTTTTTTCATAGGTATCTATCTTGAGTTTTGATAGTATTTGCTTTATGACTGTTTCATAATCCCATGCAGAATGGAGGTCCATTTCCGGGATTAATTTTTCCAGTGTTACGGTATCGTTATGGGTTATTGCATTTTCATAGGCCTTGATGAGTTGCAGGACCGGTGTCTCTGTATGGAAAACTTCTTCAAAAATGGTGTTTTCCGCTTCGAGAAGAGGTTCTTGTTCCAAGATTCCGACAGTGATGTCATTGCGGAAAATGACCGTTCCGGTTTCGGGAGTGTCTTTTCCGGCAATGATGCGGAGGAGGGTGGATTTCCCCATACCGTTTTTGGCAATCAGGGCCACCTTTTGTCCTTTTCCGATACCGAATGAGATATTTTCAAAAAGGAGTTGTTCCCCGAAACGTTTGCTTAAATGGTCTACCTGTAAATAACTGAGCATATGACAATGGATTTGGTGTTTGGGGTTATTTCGTAATTTGATTATCTTTTTTCAAATATTTTTTCCGTTCGTTTTCCGGAAAGTGTTCAATGGCATAACGTAGCATAGTCCGCGGCATTTGGGAATATCTCGGTTTCAGAAAATCCGTCAGTACTTGACGGTCTTTTTTTCCGACTTCGCGGAGCAACCAGCCGACTGCCTTGTGTATGAGGTCGTGGGGATGGTCCAGCAATAATCCGGAAATGGCCAGACAATCCCGGAAATCTCTTTGGCGGACAAAATGCATGCAGGTGACAATGGATATGCGTTGTTCCCATAAGTTGGAAGAGTGTGCCAGTTGGTAGAGCAGGTCTCTTTGTCTGTTGTTCAGCCAGACGCCCAATAGTTTGTAACAGGTTAAATCCACCAAATCCCAGTTGTTGATGTAGGGGAGAGAGGCCAGGTAAAGGTCGACGCAGGATTGGCGGAACTCTTCCTGTTTATTTTTTGTGAATTGTTCAAGCAGAATCAGCAGGCCCGTCAGGCGCACTTCATGCCAGGGTGAAGCGATTAATTCCCGGATAACCGGAAAGTTTGCGTCGCGGAATTGCCGGGCTATGGTTCGTTGCTCGGGCACAGTGACACCCAGAAAAAGGTCACCTTCCCCGTATTGTCCCTTAGCGGTTTTAAAGAAGCGGGAGAGATGTGCTGATTTTTCGGGATTCCCTGACGCTTGCAGGGCATCTATAATTTGTTGCGTTGTTACCATAGAGAGTTGTTGTCTTGGTTTAGTTCAGCTTCTTTTTCCATACCCATTGTTCCAGCAATAAAGCGAACACGGCAAAAATGAGGAACCAGCGGGTGAGGTATCGGTTGTTGTCCTGCAGGACAATTTCCTTTACCAAGTCGCTGTTGTGATTTAGCCGGGTGGTTTTTATTTTTTCGATATGTGCTTCCGGAAGGTATTTTTCTAATTCTTCCGGAATGCAAAATTCCAATGCCGATTCGTTCCGATCATAATTCCAGGCTAAAATATCGAGGAGCTTTTCGTTTTGCATGATTTTATATAGTCCGGCTTCCCGGATATGGCCAGCATTTGTCAAAAGAAGGTCTCCGCTGAAATCTTTGCGGAATTCCGGCAGGAATTCGAAGTGATTTTCTTCTTTTTTGATCTGTATAGGAATATTTTCTGTATATTCCTTGCTGTTGATTGTGATAGGCTTATCCGTATTAAAAAAATAAGACGTGTTGAGGGAGAGGTTCATCCGGCAAGCCATATTGGCCATCAGCGGCACAAAAAGAGGATGGTAGACCATGTCGCTGTTATCGGGAGCAAAACTGAATGCCGAGAGATATAAGTTGCCTTTTCCTATTGTCTGGGCTGCCAGTAGGGTATTTTTTCGTTTGTCAAGCAGGATTTTCTCCGCTTTTTTATTGGAGGATATGGGATAGTACTGATGAATGTACGGGAGTACGGCTTTTTTGTCCTCTTTTTCAAAAACCTCCCTGAAGAGGGCGGATTGGGTTTCAATGTCTGACAGCATAGTGGTGGTGTCGGCGTCTCCCAACAGGGGGGCCTGTAATTTTGCCAGGAATTGGTTTATTCCGGCAGGGTTGTCCGAGGCCGGTAAAATAAAAAGGTTACCTCCGTTTGCTACATATTCCTTCAGAGCATTTGCCAGGGCCGGGGAAAATTCCGGAATACCGTCCAGGATAATCAGATTGTAAGACGAAAAATGGCGATTAGCCTGGCTTGCTACCGGTGAGGAGGTAAAATGGAAAAGAGTGGTGTCGGAAAAGAATTTGCCGAAACAGGGATTGGGCTGGCTTTTCCAGAGGTACAACACGGGGGCATGTCCGTTGAGGCGATAGCTGAAATAAAATTTATTGTCAAATACCACTGGGAAATCCGATATTTCGACTATCCCTTCATAAAATCCGTCTTCTGTATTCAGGTAGCTGAGGTCAATCGTTTTTTCTTCGTTAGGGGCCAGGTGGGTTTGCTGTATGTTTTTCTTTTTTCCGTTAATGGTCAGACTGACGGGAATGTGATGGTATTCGCGGTTGGATGCATTTACCAGGGAAATGCGGATGTTCTCCGGCTGATTCCGTTGGTGGGAAGCCTGGCTGAAACTGACTTCCCGGATGAAAATATTGTTTTGATTTTCCGGTTGTAACAGAAGTAATACGGATTTTTGTGTAGTGTCGGTTTTTATATTGGGAAAATCACAGTTTTTCTTTTGAAAATCAGATACGATAAACAGGGTGGACGAAGAAGCCAGTGCAGCAGCTTCTTTGTAGATTTGTGACAAAGGCTTGCTGAGCGGGCTGATTTGTATGCTGCCCAATACTTGCTGCATTTGTTCTTTAGTGAAAGGCATATCGGAGAGGGGATCGTTGGTCAGCAGCCTGAAGCGGGTACCTGAAGGATAGGTGTTGACAATGTCAAAAAGATACTTTTTTGCTTCTTCGAACAGGCTGCCGTTGGTCCCGGTATTGGTCATGGAAAAGGAATTGTCCACGTAGATGATGATTTCATTTCCGTTTTTTTCCGTTTGTCCGGCTTTATGCCCGGGAGCAATGTAAGGTGTGCTGAACGCTATTACAATACAGGTAAGGATGAGCAGGCGCAGGAACAGGAGTAACCAGTGCTTTATCTTTGAACTGTTTTTCTTTTGTTGCTGCAAAGAGGTTAAAAAATTAAAATTGCTGAAGTAAACTTTCTTATATTTCTTCAGACTAAAGAAATGCAATAAAACGGGAATAGTCAGGAAGAATAATCCGTATAGGAAAACCGGATGCAGAAACTGAATGACGAACAGCATGCAATAGTAAATTTGGAATGTTTGGTTTTGGCGCTATAAAAGTAGTAATAATTTCTTTTGCACAGTGAGAAAAACTTTTTTTGTTCGTGGTGGAAAACGGTTTCTTTTATCTGTATGATTATCAGTCTGGAGAATGCATATGTTAGTAAAAAAGGCGTTTTTGTTATTAAAAAGCGGTTTAAAATTCCGATAGATAATTTTTTTAGTTGTATTTTTACCACAAATATCATAAAATGGGAATTTATGTCTAAGATTATTGCTATTGCTAATCAAAAAGGTGGTGTAGGAAAAACGACGACTTCTGTAAATTTAGCTGCCAGTTTGGCTGTTTTAGATCAAAAAATTTTGTTGGTAGATGCTGATCCTCAGGGAAATGCTTCCTCTGGTTTGGGATTTGATGTTCAGAAATTAGGGGATACGACTATATATGAATGTCTGGTAGACGGTCTGGAGGCCGGGAAGGCCACCCTGCCGACAGAGATAGAACGTTTGTCTCTTTTGCCTTCCAATATCAATTTGGTGGGGGCGGAAGTGGATATGATGAATTTACCGGAACGGGAGAAGATATTGAAAAAGATATTGGATGCAGAGCGGGAGAAATATGATTATATATTGATAGATTGTTCTCCTTCTTTGGGATTGATTACTGTAAATTCTCTGACTGCGGCAGATTCTGTTATCATTCCGGTCCAGTGTGAATATTTTGCTTTGGAAGGATTAGGCAAGTTGTTGAGTACGATTAAATTGATACAGAAACGATTAAATACGAATCTGGAAATTGAGGGATTCGTATTGACGATGTATGATGCGCGTTTGCGGTTATCCAATCAAGTGGTGGAGGAAGTCCGGAAAAATTTTCAGGATATGGTTTTTCATACTTTGATTAATCGTAATACGAAACTGGCTGAAGCTCCGGGATTCGGACAGCCTGCTATTTTATATGACGCCAATAGCCGTGGTTCGGAGGATTATATGTTGTTGGCACAAGAATTGTTGAAAAGAAATCAGGAATAAAAATTTATGGCAAAGAAAAATGTATTAGGACGGGGATTGGGAGCTCTTATTGCTGACGCTGTGGATGAGCCTGTAACGAGAGAGGTGGTTGTATCGGCCATGCAGGAGTTGAATTTGGCGGATATACGCCCCAATCCTTTTCAGCCCCGTACGGAGTTTGATGAAGAGGCCCTTCAGGAATTGGCAGCTTCCATAAAGTCCATCGGGATTGTTCAGCCCATTACCGTGCGAACCATAGAGAACGGGAAGTATGAGATTGTAGCCGGAGAAAGGCGCTTCCGGGCTTCTAAGCTGGCAGGACTGACGACTATTCCGGCTTATATCCGGAAAACGGAGGATGAAAGTTTGCTGGAACTGGCTTTGATAGAAAATATCCAACGGGAAGATTTGAATGCCATTGAAGTGGCTATCAGTTATCAGCGGTTGATGGACGAATGTAATCTCACTCAGGATGCTTTGAGTGAGCGGGTGGGCAAAAAAAGGTCAACCATCGGGAATTATCTTCGTTTGTTGAAACTTCCGCCGCAGATTCAACTGGCTGTTCGGGATAAAAAAATATCTATGGGGCATGCGCGTGCCATATTGGGTGTGGAAGATGCTGATACCCAGTTGATGATTTTTGAGCAGATTCTCAAATACGATTTTTCGGTCCGTAAGGTGGAGGAGATTGTGCGTGAAATTGTAAATCCCCGTGAGATGGAAGAGATGCCGGGAGAAGAGGCTGTGCCGGAAGAACGCCCGAGAAAGGAGAACGAAATCGGAGATTATATAGAATTGCAGAAACATCTTTCCAGCCGTTTTAATACCAAAGTGGAATTGAAACGAAACGAGAAAGGGAGAGGAAAGATTATCATCGGTTTTAAATCGGATGCTGAACTGGAAAAGATTATCGAGTTGTTGGATAAGATTGAATGAGAAAGATTGTTTTAATAATTTCAATTATATTATTTTGTTACAGGGGGGAGGCTGCTGTCCGGGAACGGGATTCTGCTCAGGTGGAAATCGTTGCAGACAGCATGGAAATGATAAAGAAGGTGCTCCGGAAACCCCATTCTCCGCATAAAGCTACCATCATGGCAATGATTCTTCCGGGTTCCGGTCAGATTTATAACCGTCAATGGTGGAAGGTACCTATTTTATACGGGGGGATTGCTGCGGATATTTATGGGATTACGTGGAATCAGAGGCATTTTAAGGACTATCGGGATGCTTATGTCCAATGGGTACGATACCTGGAGGAGAAAGCAATTAATCCGGACACTCCTTATCCTGAAAATCCTGCCTGGGATAAGATACCGAAAGGATTTGACGTACAGACCGACCCTTTTTTGCAGACTAAAGCCGGGCAGGATTGGTTTAAAAATACGCTGAATAACCGGAAGACTTCTTTTAAGCGAAATCGGGATTTGTGTTATATTGTAATGGCGGCGATTTACGCTATTAATATCATTGATGCGGCTGTATATGCCCATTTTTATAATTTTGAGATAGATGATGACCTGAGTCTTCATATTCAGCCGACAACGACCTACACTGCGATGGGGGGCGGGTTTGTCGGCTTGACACTGTCTTTGAATTTTTGATATGTGTAATAAATTAGGTGTAATTTGAAAATGATGCGTTTTGTAATTGGGACACTGGCTTTATTGCTGGTTGAAATGGTGTGGGGTAATAAAATCAGTAGTGATTTTGTTGAAATTGCCGGACTGGTGGAAGAAAAAGACATTTTGAAAGATTCTATTCCCCGGTCTTTTCTAGATAAACTGGATTATTATTATACAGCTTGGTTTGTCAGTAAACAGGATAGTATTGATTATGTGGATTCTGCCTGTATTGCTGAAAGTGTCCGGAAAGTTGTGATGTGCAGTGATTCTGTCTATTTGGCCCGGCTGGACTCTTTGCAATCGGCAATACCTCTTTCTTTTAATGATATCGTGCGGAATTATATTGAGCTTTATACGGTAAAGAAACGTTTTCAGGTTGCCAATATGCTGGGATTGAGTGAGTATTACTTTCCTATTTTTGAGGAGGCGTTGGATGCGGAATGTATGCCTTTGGAGTTGAAATATTTGCCGGTGATTGAAAGTGCTCTGAATCCCCGGGCTTTTTCGCGTGCCGGAGCTTGCGGCCTTTGGCAGTTTATGTATTCTACCGGGAAAATGTATAAATTGGAAATCAATTCTTTTGTAGATGAAAGAAGGGACCCTGTATTGGCGACCAAAGCGGCAGTCCGTTATTTGAACGATTTGTATGGCATTTACGAGGACTGGATATTGGTGATTGCGGCTTATAATTGTGGTCCGGGGAATGTCAATAAAGCGATTCGCCGCTCGGGAGGGAAGAAAAATTACTGGGATATTTATTATCACTTGCCCAAGGAGACCCGTGGATATGTGCCGGCTTTTATTGCAGCGAATTATGTTTTTGGTTATCACAAGGAACATGGAATATATCCCATAGAACCAGGTTTACCCCGGATGTGTGACAGCATTGTAGTGAATGATGCTGTTCATTTTGACCAGATTGCGGCCAAGTTGGATCTTTCCGTTGAACAGCTGAGGGATTTGAATCCCCAGTATCGTGTGGATGTTATTCCTGCAGGATTCGGCAAATCTTATGCTTTGAAAATGCCGTATAATCATGTCAATGATTTTATAGATAACCAGGATTCTATTTTTGCTTGTAATCGTTCGAAGTATTTCAATGATGCGGACCGGACGGCTGACCCGAAAGCCCGGATTAAAGTGCATGCCCAGGATATCGGTCAGGAAGGCCGTGTGCGTTTGGTGTACGTTGTGAAGTCGGGAGATGTTCCGGGAGGAATAGCTTTAAAATTCAATGTCCGTTTGGCGGATTTGAAGTATTGGAATAATCTGGACCGCCGGATGACTATTCGTCCGGGGCAGAAGCTGGTGGTATATGTTCCGGAAAATAAAGCGGCCCAGTATGCCAGTAAAGCTTCTTATTCCCGAAAGGTGAATAATGTTGCCAGTGCTCCTCAGGTGGAAACCATTGACGGAGAGTTTGTATATTATACTGTAAAGAAAGGAGAAAACCTGTGGACCATTGCCAAGAAATATCCAGGGGTGTCTAACCGCGATATTATGAGATGGAACGGAATTTCTGAAAGTCAGGTAAAAGATATTAAGCCGGGCCGGAAATTAAAGATTAAGATTTAATTTTTGACTAAGCTTACCCTTACATCACGATGCAGTGATGTCCTGAGCAAAAGAGGTTATGTGGGGGAAATGAGAAAATTATAACCGTTATAAATAAATCATATATTTATAACGGTTATATTGTAAGAATGTATATAGCCCTAAAAAAAGTTACACCCAACTTTATGAATTTGGGTGTAAAATTGGGTGTAATTCTTTCAAAATACTGATAATCAGTTTTTGATTGTGGAGCAGCAGGGAATCGAACCCTGGTCCAAACACGGAATCCATATGCTTTCTACATGCTTAGCTTTTTGTTGGTTTTCGACGATGGTCCGGAAAAAAGCACCCAAGCCATCGCTTATCCTCTTGAATTTTCGCCTTTCGCCAAAGGTGGGCTAAGACTAACCTTAAATTGACTGCACCCCGTATGCCGGCCGGAATAAGGTGGAACCACCGGTGGAATGTCTCGTCGCCGCTTCCTTGAGCAGCGATTAAGCCAGTAATCTTCTAAAGATTAGGCAGCAAGAGCGTAGTTATTTTCGCCAATTAAAATTTTGTGTCCGGGATTTACGGGCCGTTTCACTGCTCCCGACATGCTTACATACCTATTCTTCATGCTGTCAAATCCAGGTCTGCCCCTTGGTATGTGAAAGCAAAGATATAAAGAAAACCGATAAATACAAAATATACAATTTACCCCTGTACCTTTGAAAAGTGATTCATACATTGGTACAGGGGTAAGTTGTTTTATGGCTCTGTTGCCAGTTGCTTATAGATACATGATTTATTATTCACCTTTCATATAATGGTGATAACCGTTCAATTTTTTCCAGGCTCCCCGGGTAAAATCGGGAACTTCTACCGGCATACTGTTGTTTTCGATAGAAATGCGGGTTAATTCGCCCATGCATGACCATTCTGCTGCATCATAAACGTCTTGGTCCAGAGGCAAACCGTTGCGCAGGCAATAAATCATACGATAATCCATAATAAAGTCCATACCACCGTGGCCTCCGACTTTTTTTGCTGTTTCTTCCAGTTCTTTGTGGATCGGATGTTTGTATTTTTCCATCAATGCCTGTTTTACGTTTTCCGGAACAGGACCATGAGCGTTCAGGTTTTCATGGTCCGGAACGTTATTGGAAACATTGTCCGGACGGAAAGTATAGCTGGAAGAGGGGTATTTGTTGGCAAAACCTTCGGTTCCGGTCAGTTGGTACATCCGGCTGTAAGGACGGGGAGTCACCACATTGTGTTGTAAATGGATGGTTTTACCGTTTTCAGTTTTGATGAGGGTAAGGGAATGGTCTCCGTTTTGATAGTCGGGGGAATCCTTACCTGTCGTTTTCTTTACCACAGCTGGTCCGTTTACTGCTTTAGTTTGCATTGCTACCAGGTAGTTCATTTTATCTCCACGGTGGATATTCAGCAATTGGCAGGCCGGTCCGAGGCCGTGGGTAGCATAAATGTCCCCTTTGTATTTTTCGTTAAAGTCTAATCGCCAGTTGCCTTGGTAAGAGGACCAGTAATCTTCCAGGTTATGGATATAGGAACCTTCAACATGTAGTATTTCTCCGAATAGGTTCTGTTGTGCCATATTTAAAGTGGTCAGTTCGAAAAAGTCGTATACACAGTTTTCAAGCATCATACAATGGCGGCGGGTTTTCTCGGCCGTATTAACTAACTGCCAGCATTCTTCCAGGGTGGTTGCCGCAGGAACTTCGATGGCAACATGTTTGCCGTGTTCCATGGCATAGACTGCAATAGGGGTATGAAGCAACCAGGGAGTTACGATGTATACCAGATCCAGGTCTTCCCGTTCGCAGAGTTCTTTCCAGCCTTCTTCTCCGCTGTAAGCTGCTGCTGCAGGTAAGTTTTTGTTTGTCAGGATTTTTTGTGTTTTTTCAACCCGTTCCGGATAGAGATCGCATAATGCTTTGATTTCTACTCCCGGAATATGAGTAAAACGCTCAACAGCACCGGGACCGCGCATACCAAGACCAACAAAACCTACGCGTACGGTTTCAAGAGGATCGCAACGAAATCCGATAAGATCGGTTTGCCCTGCTTCACGCTGAGGAATTTCAGTCCGGATGATACCGTCTGTTTTTTTTGCCTGAGTCTGACAATTACAGCTGCAAAAAGCTATAGTCAGGACAGCTACAAATAGATAAATGATTTTTTTCATGAAAATAAACTATTAGGTTGGTTGAATTTATAATCGTTTGTAAAAATGTTTCGTTTTATTTTACACCTATGCACACTTTATACTTCACAAAAGTAAAATATTTCTCTAAGATTTTCTCCTCATTGCAAAAAAATAGTGGAGTTTATTTAATATATAGCACTAACAGGGGATAAAATTGTTCCGGAATAGGGGATGGTATGAATAAAATCGTTGGATGGGGCAGATTCCGGTGGCTTTGGGTAGATTGTGAGAATAGAGGTAATAGTTGTGGGAAAATATTTAATCTTCTGTAAAAAAAGACTCTCCGGTTTCAAACCGGAGAGTCCGGCGTTTGAGTTGGCGGAGTTCATGTTGTAGATCTTCTATACGTTGCAGTATATGACGGATGGCGTCTATGCCTTCTATGTTGATGGATAAATCGTAATAAAGATGGCTGTATTTTTCGAGTTCTCCAAGTTGTGAGGCTGATAGGTATTGTTTCCCGTTTATCCTGTGTATCTCAATGAGTCCGCTTTCTTCGAGCGATTGTAGAAACACCGGGTCTGTATGGCTTTTCTCACAATATTCACTAATGATGATGAAATCGGTTTCCATGGTTCAACGGTTTTAAGTTAGGATTTTTGAAGTTCCCGAAATAAATCTTTTTGTTTTTCGGTCAGATTCATGGGGATTTGTATTTCGTAAGTGATGATAAGGTCTCCGAATTGTCCTTCTTTTTTATATACGGGGAATCCTTTCCCTTTTAAGCGTACTTTTGTACCGTTCTGGGTTTCAGGGTTGATTTTTAACTTCACTTTGCCGTTCAGGGTGTTTATGATTTTTTCTCCTCCTAATATGGCTGTATAAAGGTCGACAGGAACGGTTTGATACAGATTATCCCCGTCGCGTTTGTATTCGGGATCGTCTGCAATGACAAAGGTGATGTAGAGGTCTCCGGCCGGACCTCCGTTGATGCCGGGACCTCCCTGGCCGTTCAGCTTGATGGTTTGGCCGTCATTCACGCCGGCCGGTACGGTGATGCGTATTTTTTTTCCGTTCACTTCGAGCACTTGTTTATGGGTTGTTGCAGCGCTCCGGAAGGAAAGATGCAGTTCTGCATTATAATCCTGTCCTTTAAAGCCGGTCGTGCTTCGGTGGTTTCCCCGGCGGGAACCGAACAGGGATTCAAAAAAATCAGAGAATTCTCCTTCATTACCGGAAAAATGTCCGCTGAAACCTCCGTTCTCGGAAGACCAATAGCCTCCGCTTTGGCGACCTTGCTGTTGGTGGCGTTGTTGTGCTTCAAACTCATCCGCGTGCTTCCAGTTTTCGCCGTAAGCATCATATTTTTTTCTTTTTTCAGGATCGCCTAAAACCTCATTGGCTTCATTGATTTCCTGGAATTTTTGTTTGGCAGAAGGGTCGTTGGGGTTCAGATCGGGATGGTATTTTCTGGCCAGTTTTTTAAAGGCTTTTTTGATATCGTCTTGAGAAGCTGTTTTGTTAACTCCCAAAATACCATAATAATCTATATAAGCCATAGTAATTTTGATTTATAGCTAAAAAATTGTCTTTTAGATTTACGATGGAAATGGGAAAATGTAAAGGCAAAAAACTTAAATAAACTTAATTTTTAACTGAATAAAGTGTGTTCGGCCAAAATTTTTGTGCCGATGACAAGAAGAATCAGGCCACCGATAAGTTCGACGTTTAGGCCTTTGATTTTTCCGAAACGGCAACCGCAAATAACGCCTGTGAGGGAAAGTAAAAAGGTGGTGAGGGCAATGATGATTGCCGGAAAATAAATGTCGGTTTTCAGAAAAGCTAAGCTTATCCCTACGGCTAAGGCGTCAATGCTTGTGGCAATGCCTAAGATAACCAGCATTTTATTGGAAAAAGAAATAATGGAGCTCTCCTCTGCTTTTAAGGATTCATAGATCATTTTACCTCCCAGATATCCGAGCAGGGTGAATGCAATCCAATGGTCGTATTCAGTGATGTATGAACTGAAGTGGATGCCTAAACTCCAACCCAAACCGGTCATGGCACCTTGAAAAATTCCCAGAATTAATGCGATTTTCAGGGATTTCCGGATGCAGAAAGAGGACATGCATATCCCACCGCTGATGCTGACTGCCAGACTATCCATAGAAAGCCCGACGGCAATAAATAGGATAGAAATAAAATTCATGACGCACGTGATTTACGATGCAAATATAGCAAAAAAAAGACGGGTGGAACGGAAAATGGTTAAGGGGGTATGATTTTGTTTTTTATTTTTGTGAAAAATTGGAAAGGAAATGGAATTACAGACTGTCGTGAAATTAGAAAGGCCTGCATTTCAGGTGGATTATACAACTCCTGTTATGATGTTAGGTTCTTGTTTTGTTGAAAACATGGGTGAAAAGTTGAAGTATTTCCGTTTTCCGGTGGATATAAATCCTTGTGGGATTGTTTACAATCCTTTTTCTGTTGCAGAGACTATTTATTCTCTTTTACACAGAAAACAATTCAGGGCAGATGAATTGTGGCAGAATGCCGGCAAGTGGGTGAGTTTAAATCACCACGGATGTTTTTCTGATCGGGATGCGAAAGAGTGTTTACGGAAAATCAATTGCCGGATGGAAAATTCCTCCCTTTTTCTGAGAAAAACCAAGGTCATGGTGATAACCTGGGGTACTTCCTGGGTATATAAGCATAAGAGTAGCGGTCGGATTGTTGCCAATTGTCATAAATTCCCTGCGGGGGATTTTGACCATTACCGTCTCGGAGTTTCTGATGTTGTTTCGTTGTATGTCAATTTATTGCAGGAGTTGTTTGCAGAGATGCCGGAATTGGAGGTGGTGTTTACTGTCAGTCCTGTCCGGCACTGGAAGGACGGTGCACACGGCAATCAGGTGAGTAAGGCAGTTTTATTGCTTGCTATTGATGAGTTGGTCCGTCGGTTTACTCAAGTGTCTTATTTCCCTTCTTTTGAAATTGTGATGGATGAGCTGAGAGATTATCGTTTTTACGCCGAGGATATGTTGCATCTTTCGGCTCAGGGTATACACTATATCTGGGAGAGATTTCGGGAAACGTATATGACGGCGCAGGCACGGGATATGATGAAACAGGTGGATAAACTGAATAAAATCCTGTTGCACCGGCCTTTGGATGCAAAGGATGAGGCTTCCGGTTTACAAAAGAAAGAAGCAATAGCGGCTTTGCAACAATTGGGTTTTAGTGTGGAATTTCTCGGTATTTAATTCTGCTCTTCCGTAACAGGAATATCTTGCATGGGAATCCGTTTAAGTTCTTCGAGTGAAATCTCTGTTTTTACCGGATAGCTGGCCGGATAAAGTTTGCGGATGCGATGGAGGGTCGGGATGCATTCCAGCCGGGAATGGAAATTTCCTACCCGGATTTTGAAATCCGGATCGAAATATTTTAGATAGGCCGGAATATCCGGGAAATTTTGTTCGAATCTGTTACGTATTTCTTTCAGTTCTTCAAGATTACAACCGTAAGAATTGACAGAATGGATCTGAATACGGAAACCGGAGAAGGTCTTTTGTTGTTCGTTTGTGTGGATGTGCCATTTGAGTAAGTTTGCAATGGCGGGAGTATGATTCAGCAGGATATTTCCTTCCGATGCATTTGTTCCTTGAAGTTCTTCAAGGATATCATACCGGAGCTGGGGGACACTAACCAAACTGTCTGTTGTTTCCTGTGCGCAGAGTGTCAGCGGAAACAGAAATAATATTATAAGGAGTCTGTACATGGCTTTTTTGTTTTCGCGAAGATAAAAAAAATAAAAATGAAAGCGGAGCAGAAAATGTAAAAAGTGAAGTATGGTCGTTAAAAGAATAAAGACGGTTGGCATTCGTTAAAAAAGCGTTAATAGTATGAAGGAAAAAAGAATGTATGGTAAAAAGGAATAAATTTGTTTCATCATAATAAAACTATATTTTATGCTTCAGGCTACAGATGAACAGATTATAGATATTTTGCGCATGGAAACCGTTCCCGCACTGGGATGTACGGAACCGGTGGCTTGTGCGTTGGCTTGTGCTCGTTGTCAGGAAGAGTTAGGAGGTATTCCGGAACATATAAAAGTGTATGTCAGCGGGAATATATATAAAAATGGAATGGGAGTGGGAATTCCCGGCAGCGGTATGACAGGATTACCTATTGCGGCTGCTTTGGGTGCCGTATGCGGAAAAACGCAATATGGACTGGAGGTGTTGAAAGAGGTATCGGTTTCCAATCATCTTGAGCTTGCCAAGTCTTTGTTGAAAAATCATGCAGTAGATATTTTTCTCAAAGAAGATGCTCCGGACAAACTGTATGCCGAAGCAGTTTGCAGCCGGGGGGAGGACGTGGTGAAGACCGTCATTGTTCATGGGCATACGAACATTGTGCTGGTGGAGAAAAATGGTACGGCAGTATACCGGAAAGATTATACACCTGAGGTGACAGAGCAGAACCGGCGGACGGAACTGAGTGTCGCTCGGATTTGGAAGTTCATTCATGAAGTTGAGATACAGAAGATTGAGTTTGTGTTGAAGGGGGCTGAGATGAATAAGGCTATATCGGATGAAGGTCTTAAAAGTGAGTATGGACTGCAGATTGGAAAAACTTTAAAGGAAAATATTGAAAAGGGATTGCTGGAAGATGACTTCCTGAATAATGCCTTGATACGGGCCACAGCTGCTTCGGACGCCCGGATGGACGGTTGTGAAAAGCCGGTAATGACGAATTCCGGTAGCGGCAATCAGGGGATAACGGTTTATTTGCCTGTTGTGGTGGCAGCCGAGCAGTTCGGATGTTCCCGGGAACAGTTGATACGGGCTCTTGCTTTAAGTAATCTTATTGCAGCACATATCCATTATTATATGGGTCATTTGTCGGCTCTGTGCGGGATTCTGATTGCCGGAACAGGGTCGGCTTCTGCCATTACTTATTTGATGGGAGGGTCTTACGAGCAGCTGGTTAATACCATAAAGACCATGTGTTCCAATTTGACGGGAATGATGTGTGACGGGGCAAAGCAAGGGTGTGCTCTGAAAGTATATTCAGGCGTCTCTGCTGCTGTTCAGGCTGCCTTGTTGTCGATGAAAGGAATAAAGACTCATGATGACGGAATCATTGAGGATGATATTGAAAAGACAATCCGTAATGTTGGATTGATTGGAACGGCCGGGATGGAGCAAACGGACAAGACCATATTGGGTATTATGTGCAGGAAGCAGAGAATGGAGTGAGTTGGTACAGATACAGGAATCCCGGCTTTTTCTTGAAAGAAAGCCGGGATTTGTTGTAAAAAGAAAAGGGCTTCATTGCTATTCCGGTCTGAATGCCGTATTTTTGTTACAATGGATTGGATCAATGTACATACGCATAAACCGGGAATAGGAATCAATATCGTAGACCCTTGTTTGGGAGAGGTACAGGTGCCTGAGCAGGGAAAAGTTTACTATTCTAAGGGTATACATCCTTTATTTATTGATGGGGAGGCGGAAAAGAAAATACAGGAAATAGAAGCTGCTGCGGCAGATAGGAAAATCGTTGCCATCGGGGAGGCTGGTCTGGACCGGAATTCAGAGACCGGCATAGAAAGGCAGATGGAACTGTTTGAGCAGGAAGCGGCTATTGCGGCCCGTTTTGATTTGCCTTTGATTATTCATGTTGTGAAAGCCATTCCGGAGCTGATTATGGTATATAAAAAATGTAAGGAACCTGGCAAATGGATTATACACGGTTTTAATAATCGCCGGGAGTTGTTGCAGGAATTGTTAAGGCATGGATTTTACATATCGGCAGGCCGGCACGTCATGAACAGAGAATCGCCTGTTTACAGATTGTTGCCTGAGGTGCCGAGGGAGCGGTTATTGCTGGAAACGGATAACTCGGATTATACCATAGAAGAGGTATACAGGCAGGTTGCGGAGTGCAGGGATGAAAGAGCTGAGGAATTGCAGCAATATGTACAATTGAATTTTGAAAAACTATTCCGGATTTAATAGCCGGGGAAATTGATTGTCGGATAAAATAAAATACTTTATGTGTGAATGGTTGAGCCGAACGGAATTGTTACTGGGAAAGGAGAAAATTGAAAAATTGAAAAGAGCCCACGTGTTAGTAGCCGGATTGGGTGGAGTGGGGGCGTATGCCGCAGAGCAGTTGTGTCGTGCAGGAATTGGGGAAATGACGATTATTGACGGGGATGTCGTGGAGATGACCAATAAAAACAGGCAACTACCGGCATTGGACAGTAGTCTGGGAAAGCCGAAGGCTGAATTGATGGCTGCTCGTTTCCGGGATATTAATCCGGAGATAAAGTTGCATATTATAAACGATTTTATCCGGGATGAACAGATGGTAGAGGTGTTGCAGCATGCAGAATACGACTATATAGTAGATGCCATTGATACTTTGGCTCCGAAAATTTTTCTGATTTATCACAGTTTACGGCTGAACTTGCCTGTAGTCAGTTCCATGGGGTCCGGAGGAAAAATGGACCCGTCGAAGATAGAAGTGGCGGATATTTCTAAAAGTTACAATTGTAGTTTGGCGCGGATGCTGCGCAAGCGTTTACACAAATTGGGCGTGTATAAAGGAGTGAAAGTAGTTTTTTCTTCGGAGTTTACTGCTCCGGATGCGATTATTCTGACAGAGGACCGCAATAAAAAATCGAATGTAGGAACTATATCTTATATGCCTCCTTTGTTTGGTTGTTTTATGGCTTCGGTCGTGATTCGGGATTTGATTGATAGATGAGAATATGAAAAATGCCGGTTGAAAAACCGGCATTTTTTTAAATTTGGTCGAAATCTACATCAAATTCGTTTTTCTGAGGGGTTACTCCTTCTTCGCTTAAAGCGGCTTTTATGTAAGCAACTACTTCTTGCAAACCTTCTGCAAATTTTTCAAAATCTTCTTTATAGAGGAAAATTTTATGCTTTTCGAAATTTTGATTTCCTTCGTTGTCAAATTTCTTTTTACTTTCTGTGACAGTCAGATAATAATCGTTGTTACGAGTGGCTTTCACATCAAAAAAATAGGTTCTTTTCCCTGCTCTCACTGCTTTGGAATAAATCTCTTCCCGATCATTTTCCATTCCTTCTTTTCTTTCGTATCCTTCCATTTTTTTACCTTGGTTTTGAATAACTCTAATAATTTAATTTTGTTCCTTTTGTCAGATAACAAAAATAATGAGTCCACAGACTTCCACTTTTGCGATTCAAAAGTAGAAAAAAAAGTTCAGAGGAATAACATTTTTTTTAATTTTTTTAATTTATCAGCCAAAAGGAGGCACACTGGAGCCCGAAAGACTGTTAAATTCTGAATTTACCTGGGAATAGGTTTTAAGGGTTATGAATAAAAACTTATCTTTGCAAAGATTCATGAGGAAAACTTTTCATGGGTTTCTTTAGGAGTATTTAAAAATAGAACCGGCAATAAATACGTTTTTTTAGGGGAGTTGTGATATGTATGAATATATAAAAGGAATTTTGGTAGAAACGGCACCGACTTATGCTGTGGTGGATTGCGGGGGAATCGGTTATTATATTAATATTTCAGTCAATACTTATTCTCAGATTTCTTCCCTGAAAGAGGTGAGTTTGTATACCCATCAGATTGTGCGGGAAGATGCTTTGTTGTTGTATGGCTTTTTTTCCAGGGAAGAACGTACCTTGTTCCGTCAGTTGATTTCGGTGTCCGGTGTTGGGGCTAATACGGCCAGTGTCATGCTGAGTTCCATGACAGTGAAGGAGATTGCAGGGGCTATCCTGACGGAAAATGTTGCAGCCATCAAAAGTGTGAAAGGTATTGGTTTGAAGACTGCTCAGCGGGTGATTATTGAGTTGAAGGATAAAGTCGTTGCGGATGGTTGCGGGGAAGGAGCGGGTTTTGCTGTTGCTTCAACTGTTAAGGAAGAAGCTTTGGCTGCTTTGGTGATGTTGGGATTTGTGAAAGGGCAGGTAGCAAAGGTATTGGATAAAATTATAGCAAACGGTAGTATTACAACTGTGGAAGAGTTGATAAAACAGGCTTTAAAGCAGTTATAAATGAGGGAGATATAAAAATTGAAAAAATTGATAGGTTTTTCAATCTTTGTTTTTCCATGACTTTGGGGTGTATGCGGTATTTTTGGTTATTATCGTTTATAATTGTGTCATGTTATACTGTTTTCGGGGAAATTCCGGAAACAGGATATTTATCCGGTGACCTTACCGGAATTTCTTCTGATACCCTTTTATTTCCGATTCGGGAGGGGCGGGACCGGGAAATCCGGAGTGATGTACCTTCTTCTGCTTTATTTTTAAAGCAACCTTCCAATATAAAAGATACTGTTGTATATGACCCTGAAACGAAACGGTATGTAGTAATGAGCCTGATAGGCGGACGGTATCATTACAACCGCCCTTATTCCCAGACTTTGCAGGAATTGATAGAAAAGCGTTCCCGGATGTCTGTCTATGAGTATAACCGGCAACAGATACAGGAAGGGAATAAGTATGATTTTAAGAATCTGGTTTCTGAGATTCAATTTCTGGATCGTTTGCTGAGTCCGATTTTTGGAAGAAATAAAGTGAATATCAATGTTCAGGGGTCGGTTGAATTGATGTTGGGAGTGAAAACCAATAAAATCGACAATCCGACTTTGCCTATAGATATGCGAAAGACCACTACGTTGGACTTCGATGAAAAAATCCAGTTTAATATCAATGGAAATATTGGGGACCTGATTAACCTGGATTGGAGTTATAATACCGAGGCGACCTTTGATTATGAGAATGTATTGAAGTTGAATTATGAAGGGAAGGAGGATGATATTGTCAAGAAAGTGGAAGCCGGGAATGTTTCTTTGCCGTTGGCGGGAACCTTAATAACGGGCGGACAGAATCTTTGGGGCTTTCGGACTGATTTGCAGTTCGGAAAATTGTCTATGGCCAGTATATTTTCCCAGCAAAAAGGGGAAGCCAAAGTCATCCAGTTGGAAAAAGGGGCGCAAAAACAAGAGTTTGAATTATCGGCTCAGAATTATGAGGCTAACCGGCATTTCTTCTTGTCTCGTTATTTCCGGGACACCTATGAAGCTGCATTGCAAAATCTTCCGGTCATAAACAGCGGTATTTCCATTACAAAAATAGAAGTGTGGGTTACCAATAAAAGTTCCCGTTTCGACCGGGCCCGGAATATTGTTGCTTTTGTAGACCTGGGAGAGAGCCAGAAGAACATTTCTAATCCGGAATTTCGTGGAACGGGGGTATATCCTTCCAATGAGACCAATAATCTTTATGCCAAGATGACAGAGGGAGAGTATCAGGGCATACGGGATATTAATCAAGTGTCCAGAATATTGGGAGGATTTAAGTCGGGACAGGATTATGAAAAGCTGGAGAATGCCCGTTTGCTTGACCCGTCGGAATATATATTGAATGAAAAGTTAGGGTATATTTCTCTGAATTCGGCTCTGAATACCGATGAGGTACTTGCTGTGGCTTATGAATATACGCTGAGAGGAGAGATATATACCGTCGGGGAATTGACTTCCAATGCGTTGGCGGCTCCTTCCACTTTAGTTGTAAAAATGTTGAGGAGTACCACCCAGAGCCCCAATATGCCTACCTGGGATTTGATGATGAAGAATGTCTATAATATCGGGGCTTATAACTTGAGTTCGGATGATTTTGTTCTGGATATTCTTTATCAGAATGACAAAGCGGGAACCAAAGTGAATTATCTGCCTGCAGGAGATATTAACAATAAAATTCTGCTTTCCGTAATGAATCTGGACCGTTTGAACTCACAACTGGATGCTATTCCGGACGGACGGTTTGATTATATAGAGGGAGTGACGGTTTATTCCGGTAAGGGAAGGATTATATTCCCCGTGCTGGAACCTTTCGGGACTTGGCTGGAGAAGAAAATCAATAATCCCTCCGTAGCCAGACAGTATGTCTTTCAGGATTTGTATGATAAAACACAGAGCGAAGCGGAACAGAATGCTGAGAAAAACAAGTATTATTTGAAGGGGAGTTATAAATCTTCTTCTTCTTCTTCTTCCGAAATTTCGTTGGGAGGAGGAGATATTCCTCAAGGTTCTGTGAAGGTGATAGCAGGAGGAGTTGAATTGACGGAAAACATTGATTATCGGGTGGATTATACGATGGGTACCGTAACTATTATTAATCAGTCTTTGCTGGAAGCTGCTACCCCGATTACAATAAAAAGTGAAAACCGTTCTTTATACGGGATGCAAACGAAGACTTTGGTGGGTACCCATCTGGATTATAAGTTTAACGATAAGTTCAATATCGGGGCTACGATTATGCATATGGGGGAAAAGCCTTTAACCCATAAGGTCAACTTGGGGGAGGAGCCTTTATCGAATACCATCTGGGGATTAAATGCTTCATATCATACGGAATCCGGATTCCTGACCACTTTAGTGGATAAATTGCCTTTTATTCACACCAAAGTAAAATCCCATTTGACGGTTGATACGGAGTTTGCTAAGTTTCAGCCGGGTACGGCCAAGGGGAGTGGAGGAAATGCTTATTTGGATGATTTTGAAGGGAGTAAAATTTCTCTGGATATGAAGGGGGTGACTCAATGGAAGCTGGCTTCTACTCCTCAGGATGAGACTTTCCCGGAGGGAACTTCGGATTCTTTAAATTACGGATATAACCGGGCGAAGCTGGCATGGTATGTGATAGACCCTATTTTCTACCGGATGTCTTCGGCTACACCCTCTCATATCCGTGCAGACAAGGAGCAGCGTTCCAATCATTTTGTCCGGGAAATCCGGCAGACGGAAATTTTCCCGAATAAAGACCTGGCGGTGGGGGATGTAAATATCATTCCGGCTTTAACGGTGGCTTATTATCCTTCGGAGCGGGGTCCTTATAATTTTGATCCGGGGATTGACCGGAACGGAAAATTGCCTGACCCTCAGAAACGTTGGGGAGGAATGATGAGATCCATCAGTACCAGTGATTTTGAGGCTGCCAATGTCCAGTATCTGGAAATCTGGCTGATGGATCCTTTTGTGTACGACCCTCAGCATAAGGGAGGTGACGTGTATTTTGACCTGGGAAGTATTTCTGAAGATATTTTAAAGGATGGACGGAAATCTTTTGAAAATGGTTTGCCGACCAGTGCGGAACCGGTGAACATAGATACTACGGTTTGGGGACGTGTGCCCAGTGTGCAGTCTATTACGAACGGTTTTGACAATAATGACCAGGCCCGCCGTTTTCAGGATGTCGGGCTTGACGGTATGAATGATGAGGAAGAACGGGTGTTTTATGCAAAGTATCTGGAAGATCTGAAAGCTAAATATGGGGCGGATTCAAAAGTATACCAGGAGGCTTGGAATGACCCTTCCGGGGATAATTTTCATTTTTTCCGGGGCTCGGACTTTGATGCATTGGAGACCCCCATATTGGAAAGGTATAAGCATTATAACGGGACAGAGGGAAATTCGCCGACGGCTGATATGTCGCCCGAATCTTATCCGACAGCAGCAACGAATCTGCCCGATGTGGAGGATATTAACGGAGACAATACGCTGAATGAAACGGAAGCGTTTTTCCGTTATCATCTGGAGCTAAAGCCGGAAAAGATGAAAGTGGGAGAGAATTTTATCACCAATATCACTACGGCAGAGGTGGAGTTGCCGAATGGTTTTACCGAAGAGATTAAGTGGTACCAGATTAAAATACCTTTAACTTCCCATTTACCTAATCCTCATGGAGGAATATCCGATTTTAAATCCATTCGTTTTATGCGGATGTTTTTGAGGGGCTTCCAGGACAGTGTGATATTGAGGATGGCTGCTATGGATCTGGTTCGGGATAATTGGCGGAAATATGACCAGCCTCTGGACAATCAGTTGGTTACTTCCGAAAAGACGGTTTTTGACGTATCGGTAGTCAGTCTGGAAGAAAATGCTTCGCGTACACCGGTCAATTATGTCATGCCTCCCGGGGTTGACCGGGTTGTGGATGCTACGAATCCCCAGTTGAGGGAGTTGAATGAGCAGGCAATGTCTTTGAAAGTTAATGATTTGCAAGAGGGAGATGCCCGGGCTGTTTATAAGAATTTTAATAAAAATCTGTTGCGCTATAAGACCCTTAAAATGGATATACATGCGGAGGCACTTAAAGAATCGGCGCTTGCAGATGATGAACTGACGGCTTTTATTCGTTTGGGAAGTGATAATGTAAACAACTATTATGAATATGAGGTTCCTTTAAAATTAACGGCTCCGGGGTATTATGGCTCTGATTTGCCAGGACGGGAAGCCGTATGGCCGGAAGCTAACCGTATTGAGGTGCCGTTGAGGTTGTTTCAGGAGCTTAAGTTAAGAAGGAATACGGAAATCCGGGCGGCAGGACGGGAGATAGATTACAGTGAGGTTTACGGAATGCTGGTGAGTGAGTTGGACGAAAATACAGCTTCTTCCAGAGCCAGCCATCGGATTAAAGTGAAGGGAAAACCTACTTTGGGAGATGTTCGCAATGTGGTGATCGGAATTCGTAATCCCCGGGGCGACCGGATGAAAGGGGAGCGTTCGGTTGAAGTATGGGTGAATGAATTGCGTTTGTCTGATTTTGATAATAAGGGGGGATGGGCGGCTAATGCCCGGATAACGGCTAAACTGGCAGATGTGGCTACAGTGAGTTTTGCCGGTAGCCGGATGACCCCTGGATTCGGCAGTATAGAGCAACATGCCAGTGAAATTGAGCGAGAAGACTTTCGTTCTCTGGATTTTTCCACCAGTGTGGAGTTCGGTAAATTTTTTCCGGAAAAATGGAAGCTGAGAATACCGATGTATTATGCATATTCCCGCCAGTCGACCTTGCCGGAATACGATCCCACGGATACGGACATTCCGTTGGATGTAGCTTTAAAAAATGCTGCAAACCGGCATTTGCGGGATTCTATCAAGCATCAGGCAGAGGATTATATGATGCGGAAAAGTCTTAACTTTACTAATATCGGTTTTGAAAGCCGGGATGGAAAGCCGCATTTGTTTTCTCTGGCCAATCTTGCCCTAACGTATTCTTATAATAAATCTTTTGCCCGTAATGTAAATACAGAGTGGGATCTGGAGAAAAACTACAGGGGATTGCTCAGTTACATTTACAATGGAATGCCGTCTATTGTGGAGCCCTTCAAGAAATTTAAATCATTGAATTCAAAGTATTTGAGGTGGATTAAAGATTTTAATTTTTATTACATGCCTTCGATGGTTTCCATCACCTCGGATATTACGCGGAATTACAGGGAGATTAAATCCCGGAATTTAGACAATCCGGGATTGTTGATTACTCCTACTTATGATAAGGATTTTACGTGGAGCCGGGATTATGCTTTTAAGTTTAATCTGACCCGTAATCTGGTGGTGGACTTTCATGCTACAGCCCAGGCGCGTATTGATGAACCGGAAGGGATTGTGGATAAGCAGCGCGATCCGGAGCGTTATCAGCAGTGGAAAGATACTGTTTGGCATAATATTCTGGATGGCGGACGTCCGATTAATTATAATCACGATTTTTCTGTGCAATATACCTTGCCGGTCAATAAATTGCCTTTCTTGGACTGGACTTCTGTTCAGATGGCTTATTCTACCCGTTATGATTGGCAGGCGGCAGCAATAACGATTGATTCTACGAATCAGGGAAATGTCATACGGAATGCGAATTCTTTGCAGGTAAACAGCGACCTTTCCCTGACCTCTTTGTATAATAAATCAAAATTCATTCGGAATATGAATCACCCTTCGCGCCGTCAAAGAGGAAAAAACGTGAAATTTGAAACTGGGTTGAAGAATTTAAGAAAAGGCAGGGATGTGGTGATACGGCATAAATTGAAGACGGGGGATATAAAAGCCCGCCTGACATCTGCTGATGGGAAAAGTATTAAATTGGGGTATGAATCTGTCGGGCGAAATAAAATCCGGATTATTCCGGACCAGAATCTGGAAAATGGGAAGTTGCTGGTTTCCGGAACCCAATTGCCGCAAAGCGGTGTAGGAAATTCTATTGTCCGTTTTTTGGTGGGGATAGTTACTGGTTTTAAAAGTATCAATATTGGTTATTCAGAAGACAAGGGTACGACTTTACCCGGATTTTTGCCGGAAGCCCGTTGGTTGGGACAACAAAATTACAACGGAGGTTCGGCCCCGGGATTCAAATTCTTATTCGGTGGTCAGAAGGATAGTTTTGGTTTGGAGGCAGCCCGCAAGGGATGGATTACTACGGATTCTTCGCAGAATAATCCGTATTTGATGAATGCTTCCCGTACGATTTATGTGCGTGCTTTGTTTGAGCCGGTGAAGAAACTGAGGGTTAATTTTACTTCCAATTGGAGTCGTTCCCGGAATAGCAGCGAGTACCTGATTTATCAGGATGGGGAATTTAACTCTATGAATAAGATGGTTTCCGGTAATTTCAGTATGTCTATCGTCGGGCTGAAGACTGCTTTTTGTCAGGTGGGGAACAGTACGGGAGCTTCTGCTGCGGTTTATCAGGAATTTCTGGAAACCCGGAAAAAAGTGGCGGCAGAGTTGGCACAAAAGCGATATGGGCACGCATTTGATAAAGGAGATATTCCGCTTAGGGATGCTAAAGGAAAGTTGACAGGATTTTATGATGGGTATGGACCGTTATCACAAGAGGTGTTGATCGGTGCTTTTACCAGAGCCTATGGCGCCGGGAAGCATTCCAGTCTGATACCGAATGTCTGGGCAATGCGTCCCAATTGGAAGGTGGCATATACCGGTTTGACGGATATTGCTTTTATGAAAAAAGTATTCAAGTCTTTTTCTTTGAACCACACTTATACTTGTAAATATAATATCGGTTCTTATGCTTCTAATCTGAAGTATGCGGAAGATGTAAGGGATGCTCAGGATAATTGGATGGCGATGTTTGATGTGAATATGGTTTCTATCAATGAGCAGTTTAACCCGTTAATCAGTGCAGATATGGTGTGGATAAATAATCTGACTACTCATTTCGATATGAATCGGCGACGGGACATTAGTTTGAGCCTGGTGAATGCACAGCTGGCTGAAACTTCAAGCAATGAGGTGGTTGTAGGGTTGGGATACCGGTTTGGTAGTATTCCTATTTTTATGAAAGATAAGAAATTGGATAATGATATTAATGTTCAGTGTGATTTCAGTGTTCGCAGGAATAATACCATCATCCGGCGCATCACTGAAAGTGTGGACCAGTTGACTGCGGGCCAGAAGGTTATGAGCTTAAAAATTTCTGCTGATTATACCTTTAATAACAGGCTTAATCTGAGACTGTTTTATGACCGGGTGGTGAATACACCTTATATTTCACTTTCTTATCCGACAACCAATACCAATTTTGGGTTGAGTGTGCGTTATACGCTGATGCAATAGAAGAGGGATTTTTATTATTTTTGTACTTCAATTAATTGTTGATAGATATGGAGTATAAAATTTTTGTAAATAATTCCTGGCAGGAGAATACTGTTGTTTTGTTTGATGATACCGGGGAGGCTATTGTGGTTGACTGCGGTTGCTTCGGACGGGCGGAAGAAAAAAGATTGGGGGATTTTTTTGTACAAAGCAAATTAAAGCCTGTTGCTTTAATAAATACGCATTTGCATATAGACCATATTTTTGGAAATAACTTTATGAAAGAAGCGTATGGATTGGAGGCCCAGGTGGCAGAGGAAGATAATTTTTATATAGAGCATGCGGTGGAATATGCCGCTATGCTGGGTGTAAGAGGAATCACCCCTCCGCCTGCTGCGGGGAAATTTCTGAAAGAGGGTGACCGTATTGTTTTTGGAAATTCTGAATTGCAGGTACTGGCTGTTCCCGGTCATTCTCCCGGTGGTTTGTGTTTTTATAGTGAGAAAGACCATTTATTGCTTACCGGCGATTCGTTATTTGCGGGAAGTATCGGACGTACTGATTTGCCGGGGGGCAATACCCGACAGCTGTTGCAGGGAATCCGGAATAAGTTGTTTGTATTGCCGGATGAGGTGAGGGTAATCCCGGGACATGGTCCGATGACCTCTATTGGGGAGGAAAGAAAACATAATCCTTTTTTTAATTAGTTGAAGATATTTTTATGGACAAGATAGGAATTATAGTAGCTATGGGCTCTGAATTTCGGTTGGTGGAATCTCTGTTTGAGTCCGAAGAGGAAGAAAAAGCGGGAGCGTGTCGTTTTGTCAGAGGGAAAATCGGCTCTAAAGAAGTGGTATTGATGCAGGCGGGAATCGGGAAGGTTTGTGCTGCTGTCGGTGCTGTGGAAATGATTGGTCGCTTTAGGCCGGAATGTATTCTGAATACGGGAGTTGCCGGTGGGATAGATGAAAAGTTACGGGTGATGGACATCGTAGTTGGCCGGGAGGTTACCTATCATGATGTGTGGTGTGGGGAGGGTAATGAAATAGGGCAGGTACAGGGTATGCCTTCCCGTTATCCGGGAGCGGAAAATTTGTTGCAGGCGGTCCGGAATGTCAAAACGGATGTGGCTTTATGGGAGGGACTGATTTGCAGTGGCGATCGTTTTATTACCGAGCGTAGCGCTCTGGAGGGCATTAAAAGGGATTTCCCGGAGGGATTGGCCGTTGATATGGAAAGTGGGGCTATTGCACAGGTGTGTCACATTTACGGGGTGCCTTTCCTGAGTTGCCGTATTATCAGTGATACGCCGGGGATTGTGAAAAACCATGCCTTGCAGTATCAGAACTTCTGGACCATTGCACCGGAAAAATCTTTTGAAGTATTGAAACAAATGATAGAAAAAATATGAAAAAAATACCGAGTTTTAGTATTAATCATTTACGCTTATTGCGTGGAATTTATGTTTCGAGGAAAGATTACCTCGGAGATCAGGTAGTTACTACTTTTGATATCCGGATGAAGGAGCCTAACCGGGAACCGGCTTTAGGGTACGGGGAGTTGCATACCATAGAACATTTGGCTGCTACTTATCTGAGAAATCATCCTGTTTACGGAGAACAGATTGTTTTCTGGGGGCCTATGGGGTGTTGCACGGGAAACTATTTTCTCATGAAAGGGGATCTGGAAGCGAAAGATATTGTTGAATTGATGAAAGAAACTTTCCGTTTTATCCGGGATTTTGAAGGAGACGTGCCTGGAGCTTTGGCCAGGGATTGCGGAAATTATTTGTTACATAATTTGCCTATGGCAAAGTATGAGGCAGATAAATATCTGAAAGAGGTATTGGAAGTGATACAAGAAAAAAATTTAATTTATCCAACAGATTAATTATTGTTTACAAGTAAATAATAATTCGAATAAACATTTATTTGGGGAATAATGTTTATTTTTGCGGAAGAAGGAAAGCAGAGAGCTGCATTCTAAATATATGATTTCGTGATTTTAATTTTACAGTAACCAAACCGCCGAATTTTGAATATGAACAGTAAAATTGAAATGCACACGTGGTATACGTTGGCCGTTCAATTTATGTTCATAGGTGCTCGGCGGTACCGGTTACTGATTGGACCGGCCCACGTTTATTTTTTGGGGGAGAGGTCTATAATTTAATGCCTATGAATACTTTCCCTATAATGTTTGGACGTCGTTCTGTAAAGATAAAAAGCGGTGATTTATTAAGTGCCGTCCGATTGAAGTTGGAAATTAAGAAAGAAACGGAAATATGTCTGGGTATTTTTGCTGATGCTTTCATTATAGATTGGGGGGATGGAGAATCGGGAACGCAGTTTGAACATTATTATGAGCAACCGGGTTATTATACGTTAAAAATAGTCGGTGCTGCTATTCATGCTTTAGATTTGTCGAAAATACACCTCAAAGAGATTGTTTTTGAGAATTGTATTTGGTTGGAACATTTACGATGTAGTCAGAACCAGTTGCGCGAGTTGTCGCTGGATCAGTTACCGGAATTGGTGACATTGGATTGTTCGGGGAATCACCTGGAAGAGTTGAATCTCGAAAAAAATAATTGTTTACATTGGTTGGATTGCAGCCGGAATGCCTTGTACTCTTTGAAGTTGTCTCCCGTAAGTCAGTTGGCTTATTTGTATTGTTCCTGTAATCATTTAAAGGAACTCAATTTCTCGATGTGCAAAAAGTTGTATTGTCTGGATATCGGGTATAATGAGTTGCAGGCTCAGGAACTGAACATTTGTTTTGCCGGCTTGCACCAGGTGCGTGGTGCATTGAGGGCAGGAATCATGCTGGAAGGGAATCCCGGCGATCAAAAGTGTAAATTGGATATATTGCACATCCGGGGGTGGGTGATATCCTGAAATAAATTCAGTCGAGATCTATGGGCTTGTAATTCTGGCGTTCCAGTTGGTCTGTTGTATTGGCACAATGGATTCCTCTGTCTTTCATGGCTTTGCTTTTTCCGATATGGGTGTTGGGAAATTTTCCGTTTTTTTTCAGAAGGATGCTGATGCTTAGACCGATTAAGCAGAGACCAAGAAAAATAACGACTAAAATAAATACTGGCAGTAGCATGATATTGTGTATAAAACTTTGTTTAAAGCAAAGATAAGATATATTATTTTTTATCTGGAGAGAGAGTAATGAAAAAAAAACTTAAATTATAGCTTATATTCTTAGGATTTTTCTACATTTGAAACTCCAAACGGAAAAGGAAACAGGTGGTGTTCCTGTTTTAAAAAGAGAGATGTGGTAAAGTAAGGAATCAGTAAACATTTTATATAAAAAACTAAGATGATGGAAGAATACGGAAAAAACGAGGGATTTGAAATGAGTGAAGACCGGGAAGAAGTTTATTCAAAAGCAGTAAAAGCCGGAAAAAGAACTTATTTCTTTGATGTAAAGGCTACGCGGAATAATGATTATTATTTAACGATTACTGAAAGTAAGAAAAAGTTTGATAAGGACGGCAACTCAAGTTATGAGAAGCATAAAATATTCTTGTACAAGGAAGATTTTGAAAAATTTGCTGAAGGACTTGATGATGCTGTGGAAGTAGTAAAGAATGCTCTGGAAGGAAAATTGCCGGAGTAAGGAGAATCGGAAACCGGAAAGGAAGAACTGAGGGATAATCCCTTGGTTCTTATTTTTTTGTCTTTTCTTTGTAACCGTCTTATTATGGCAAAAAAAGAAATTGTTCGGGGTATTTTTAATGATATAGCACCAAAATACGATTTGCTGAATCATCTTTTATCCATGAATATAGATAAAAGATGGAGGCGGCAGGCAATGAAATATATCGGGGAGAGGGAAAAAAACTGTTTGCTGGATGTAGCATGCGGAACTGGTGATTTTTCAATTGCCGCTTGTCGGATGGGAGTCGGGCGGGTGACAGGTATTGATATTTCTGCCAATATGGTAGAAATTGGGCGTAAAAAGGTAAGAGAACTGGGGCTGGAAGCGAATGTCGACTTGAGAATCGGGGATAGTGAACAAATGGAATTTGCAACCGGGGAATTTGATGTGGTGACAGTGGCTTTCGGGGTGCGGAATTTTGAACATTTGGAGGCAGGGCTGAGAGAAATGCAAAGGGTGCTTCGTTCCGGAGGTAAGGTGATTATCCTGGAGTTTTCTATGCCGGAACATTTTCCGATGAAGCAATTGTATCAATTTTATTTTCGTCGCATATTACCGGTCATTGGAGGTTGGCTTTCCGGTAACCGGGGGGCTTATTCTTATTTGCCGGAGTCTGTCATGAAATTTCCGCAGGGGCAGGTTTTTCTGGATATTATGGAAAAATGCGGTTTCAGGAATACATTTCGCCGGAAACTGAGTGGTGGAATAGCCAGTATTTATGTCGGTGAAAAATAATCCCGGTTGTTTTAAAATTGTGCACCGAGGCCTGAAAGAATTGCAAATACAAGGGTAGACAGGGAGAGTGTCTTTAACTGGGAATCCAACATTTGCCCTTGATTTCGGCAGACTTTTCCCAGGTGGATGACAAACAAGGGTAAAGTAAACAAAAAGATAAAGCCGTAACAGGTCCGGCTATATTGTGAAGCATAAATAGTCATGCACACAAAAGCACTGCATACGAGTGTGTAATGATAAATCTTTGCCCTGGTAATTCCGATAAGCACTGGAATAGTATGTTTTCCGCATTTGGTGTCGTTTTCTATGTCCCGCATATTGTTTAAGTTTAAGACTCCCATGGAAAGGAATCCTATGGCGGCTGCCGGGAGAAATAAGGCGGCCGTGATTTGCCGGGTCATTAAAAACCAGGAACCGGTGACACTTAACAGTCCGAAAAACAGAAATACAAACAAATCTCCCAAGCCGTGATAACCGTAGGCTCCTTTTCCTACCGTATATTTAATGGCTGCTATGATAGAAGCTGCTCCCAACAGGAGCATGAGCAGACTGTCCCTGGTGAATAAGCCGGAGAATGCTGTGTATACAAGGGCTGTTCCCGAAATAGCAGATAAACAGATAAATACAATAATCGTACGTTTAAACTCTTTCAGGGGTAATGCGCCTGATTGTATACTGCGTATGGGGCCCAGTCTTTCATTGTTGTCGGTACCTTTTTGCAGGTCACCCCATTCATTGGCCAGGTTGGAAAGAATTTGCAGGCAGAGAGTTGTTGTGACGGCCAGAATAAAAGGCAGTGTCTGAAAATATCCGTTGCTTAGGGCCAATAAAGATCCCAGCAAAATTCCGGATAAGGATAAAGGAAGAGTACGTAGCCTGAAACTCGCTATGTAGTGTCTGATTTTATCCATATTTATAAGTTGCTCCGATTGACAGGCATGGTCATACAACGGGCACCGCCACCGCCCCGGGGCAATTCGGAACCGTCAATAGTAATCACGTATTTGCTATGGTCGTTCGGTGTTATTTTACCGGTGATGAAATCATTGGCGCGGATGATTTCAAATCCGGCGTTGTTCATTGCTTCGATGGTGTAGTTGTTGCGGGCGTACCCTAAAACCTGCCCTGGACCTACGGCAAAGAAATTGGCTCCGCTATGCCATTGTTCGCGTTCCTGATTCCAGTCGTCGCTGCCTCCGCAAAGTACCGGTTCCAGATCCATACCCAGCTTTTTGAGGGCACTGAGCAGATTCTTTTCTGAACGTATACTCTGAAGTTTGCCATTCTGGATTTTGATGTGCACTGTTTGATAATTGCCCGGATTCAGGATTAGTGGTTCGAACACCATACATTTATCCCGGTCCAGGAGAGTAAATACCATATCCAGGTGGATAAAGGATTCCGGTGTCGTGGGCAATTGCTGGATAATGAGGTGTTGGGTTTTATCGCTCTTGCGTTGCATAAACTCGGAAATCAGCATATCAATGGCCTGGGTGCTGGTGCGTGCTCCGTTGCCGATGACCAATATGTCTTCGCGTGCAATTAAAACATCACCGCCTTCGATTGTGCGGGTGCGCTGGTTGGATCCCGGTATCGGAGGAATGGTCAGGGTATGTGTTTTGAATTCGGGAGTGAAGTCAAAAATAGATTGCATGATGACTGATTCCCGGTCCCGGATGGAGTTAGCCATACGTCCGATTAATACTTCATTGTACATACTCATTGAAGCATCCCGGGTAAAAAAGAAATTATGCATGGGGCGCAATGCATACCAGTCTTTACTCAGAAATTTTGTCAGATTGTCTTTGACCATTTCTACTCCTTCTATGAGCAGGCGGGAAAGATTTTCTGCACTTTCGCCCTTTAGTTGTTCCTTCAGACTTCCTTTGGGAGACTCCTCGCCGATGAACGGTTCTATTTTTTCAATCCGGTTCAATACTTCGGCTTTGGTGTTTTCATCCCGGAGAATATTGCATAGTAAATCTTTCACTTCATAGGTTCGGGTCAGTTTCGACAGGACTCCTGAAATCTGCTTGTATTCTTCCCGTGCAATGGATAGATTGATAATATCACTATATAGGGCTCTTTCTGCATTTTCGGGAGTCATGTTTTCTACTTCTTCACCGGGAGTATGGATGATGACTCCGTTCAGTTTTCCGATTTCCGACTGGACATTTACTTCTACAATTGGATTCATATATAAGATTTAGCTCTGTTTTTGTTTCGATTACCGTTACAAAAATAACACTTAAAATATTAGTAACCTTTTAATTACATCTTATAATTATGCAAAAGGGGGAAATAATTATGCACATCGGTTACATGCCCAGACTTCCCAGTACAAATCGTCCGGTAAACAGATAAATGTTTAAACCGATGATGTCGTTGGTTAACGTGATGAAGGGGCCGGTGGCTAAAGCCGGGTCGATGTTCATTTTGTTTAATAGTAACGGGAAAGCGGTACCGAAAATGGAGGCAAAAATAATCACAACAAAGAGAGCTATGGTTACGGTGACCGGCATTGCCATGGTGGGCATGCCGAAAGCTAAGGTCAGCAGAAAAATGATGGAAGAACAAATGGTTGCATTAATGAGGGCTCCCCCCAAATCTTTCATGATATTGCTAAAACCGTTTTTGAGACTGAGGGAATTGGAGGCAAGTCCCTTTACCACAATTGCTGAAGACTGTATTCCAACGTTTCCTCCCATAGCGGTGATGACGGGGATAAACATGGCTGTAACAGGGAAAAGAGCTATTTCCGCTTCATATTGGGAAATCATCCAAGCGGAAACCATACCTCCGAACAAGGCAATGATCAGCCACGGAAGCCGGGCTTTGGTTTGTGCCCAGATGCTGTCTGAAGATTCGACGTCCTGAGAAATACCGGACATCATCTGATAATCTTTGTCTGCTTCGTCTTTGATAAAATCGACCACATCGTCGATGGTAATACGTCCGGCCAGGCGTCCTACCTGGTCGATAACGGGTACGGCGACCAAATCGTATTTTTGCATGATATGGGCAACCGATTCTGCCGGTTCATCGGTTTTTACTGAGATGATATCCGGATAATAAAGGTTTATGATTTTAGCAGAGGTCGGAGCAGTAATCATCTTCTTTAAAGACAGCCTTCCTTTTAACTTGTTGTCGTCGTCCACTACATAGATGTTGTAGATTTCATCCAGATTTTCAGCCTGGCGGCTGACTTCCCGCAGGCAGGTAAGGACTGTCCAGTTTTCGTTGACCATGACTAACTCTTTGGCCATCAGACCTCCGGCAGTATCTTCGTCGTAATGCAGCAAATCGACGATATCGCCTGCCTGCTCCAGGTCTTCCATGTGAGACAGGATTTCGTGTTGCTGTTCATTGGGCATGCTGGCAACCAGGTCGGCAGCATCGTCCGAGTCCATATTGTCGATAAATCTTCGGGCAATGGTTTCTGCCGGAAAAGATTCAAGGAAATGTACCCGTTCCTCTTCATCAATTTCGGCCAGTACGTCACTGGCTTTTTCATTTTCCAGGAGCAAAAAGACAAATTGTGCCCTTTCGTTGTTCAGTTCTTCCAGAATTTCTGCAATGTCGGCGGGATGTAAGTCGGCAACGAGATGGGTGACTTCGGTTTTATTTCCGGTATCAATCAACTCTTCCAGTTGACTGAGAAATTCATGAGTTAATTCAAATTGTTGCATAGGGCCAAGATGCTATAAGATATTAATTTACCGGTGTGTGACTGGGGCGGGATTGTTCTATGCTCCGGCAAAGAAGTAGAAAATCCTCTATGCTTAGCTGCTCCGGACGTTTGTTCAGGTATTCCGATTCAAAATCCGCCGGGAGAAGTCCTCGCAATGCATTACGCAGAGTTTTTCGGCGTTGGTTGAAACCGGTTTTTACCACATTGAAAAACAGTTTTTCGGAACATCCCAAAGTTTGTCTTTCATTGCGGGTAAGGCGGATGACTGCTGATTTTACTTTTGGAGGCGGGTCGAATACTTTTTCACCTACCGTGAAAAGATATTCGATGTTATAAAATGTTTGCAGAAAAACACTTAAAATACCATAGGTTTTATTGCCGTGGTTAGCAGAAATCCGTTCTGCCACTTCTTTTTGAATCATACATACCACTTGCGGGATGAAATCCCGGTTTTCAATAATCCGGAAAAAAATTTGGGAAGAGATATTGTAAGGGAGATTTCCAATGATTGAAAAGGGATGGTCATAAAGTTCAACAAGTTGGGTTTTCAGGAAATCACCATATAAAATCCGGTCCTGGTGTTCCGGGAACTCCTGATGAAGGTATGCGATGGATTCCTTGTCAATGTCAATAGCCCGTACTGAGAAATTGGCGTTGTGAAAAAGATGGCGGGTTAATACTCCCATTCCCGGTCCTATTTCCAATACGTCCCGGGTGAGGGGTAACAGACTGTCAGTAATTTTGTGCGCGATGTTCTGGTCGCGCAAAAAATGTTGTCCCAAACTTTTTTTTGCTTTTACTATACTCATGATACAAAAATAGACAAATTCGCTGAAAACGATGTAGGGCTGACCAATATTTTGTACATTTGCGCAAATATCGTGATAGGCTTATGCGTCTTTTGTTAAAAAACACCATAAAATTTTTTTTGTTTTCAGGGGTTTCTGTGTTGCTGTTTTGGTTGGTGTACCGTGACCAGGACTGGAATGTGTTATTGGACGTTTTCAGGCAAGATGTAGATTATACCTGGATAGGGATAGCTTGTGTATTGGGGTTGGCCAGTCATATAAGCCGTGCCATGCGCTGGCAATTGCTGACGGCTTCTATGGGATATAAAATTCGGTTTTGGAATAGTTTTATGGGAGTCATGACCGGTTATTTTGCCAATTTGGCCATTCCCCGCATGGGAGAATTGACTCGTTGTGGGGTTGTCAGTAAATATGAGAAAGTGCCTTTTTCATATTTATTGGGGACGGTAGTTACCGAGCGGGTGATTGATATGATGATCTTGTTGGTACTGACTTTTGTTGTTGTTGTGACCCAATTTAAGGTGATTGTGGATTTTTTGAATGCCAATCAGGAAATTAAAGAAAATCTGTTTGCCTTGTTTCGGTCGTCCTGGATTCTGGGGGTGCTGATTGTCATCGGGGCGGTTGTCGTACTAATGTGGAAATCTGGATTGAAAACCAAATTCCGGGGGCGTATACATTCTTTTGTCTGTGGGCTGAAAACCGGTCTGTTAGCTGTGAGAGAGGTGGAATACAAGTGGTTGTTTGTGGCTCATTCTTTGTTCATTTGGTTCATGTATTTCCTGATGTTTTATGTTTGTTTTTTTTGTTTTCAGTTTACTTCTCATTTGGGAATACTGGTGGCTTTGACTATTTTTGTTTTGAGTAGTTACGGAATGGTAGCTCCGGTGCAGGGAGGGGTTGGTGCGTGGCATTTTATGGTGATTGCTGCTTTAAAGATTTATTTACCCGATCAGCCTGATATAGGCAGCTTATCTAAAGCCTTTGCTTTGTTGACGCATGGTTCGATGACTTTGTTGTATATTGTTGTGGGAGTTGTTTGTGTGGTTGCATTACCCATTTACAATCGGGATTTTTTTAAAAAAAGTGATTATGGAAAAAAGTGAATTGATTTTTTCTTATTTCCCTGATTTGACAGAGGTACAGAAGGAACAATTTGCCTGTCTGGAAGATTTGTACCGGGAGTGGAATGCGAAAATTAATGTCATTTCCAGAAAAGATATGGATGCCTTTTGGGTACACCACGTATTACATTCCCTGGCTATTGCGCAGGTTATCCGGTTTTGTCCCGGAACAAAAATTATGGATGTGGGAACCGGTGGTGGTTTTCCGGGAATCCCCCTGGCTATTTTGTTTCCGGAAGCTGATTTTTTTTTAGTGGATTCCATCGGAAAAAAGATAAAGGTGGTGGAGGGGGTTCGGGATGCTCTGGGTCTGAAAAATGTAAGGACCAGACAGATGCGGGTGGAAGAGGTGAAAGAAAAACAGGATTTTATTGTCAGCCGGGGAGTGACAGCATTCCCAGCCTTTGTGGATTGGGTAAAAGATAAAATCCGGCCGGGTTTGCATCAGCCAATTGCAAATGGGATACTTTATTTAAAAGGTGGGGATTTTGAGGAAGAAGTGAGACCGTATGGAAAGAAGGTGAGATTGTATGCGGTTTCAGATTTTTTCCGGGAAGAATTTTTCGAGACAAAGAAAGTGATACACCTGGCTTTTTAGCAAGGCTGATGATTTTTAAAGTGTGTTTATTATATTTCAATAGTTAAAAATGGTAACGAGAAGGGATTTTCTGAAAAAAGGCGGTTTGGCAATTGCCGGACTGGCTTTGGGTGGGTCGTCTCTGAAAACGGTGTTGGCTGCCCCTAAGGTGAAAAGAGGAATGGAATATGTGTGTTTGCGTCCCCGTCCGGAAGAACGGCATTTTACTTCCAAAGCGGTTGAAGAAGTAATCGCAAAAGTCAAAAAACAATTGAGAGATCCTAAATTAGCATGGATGTTTGAAAATTGTTTTCCCAACACTTTAGATACTACAGTATCTTTTCAGATGACAGAGGGGCGTCCGGATACTTTTGTGATTACCGGAGACATCCATGCGATGTGGTTGAGAGATTCGGGAGCTCAGGTATGGCCTTACGTTCCTTTGTGCAAGCACGATGAGCAGTTGCGGTTGTTGGTGGCGGGAGTCATTAACCGCCAAACCCGGTGCATTCAGTTGGACCCCTATGCCAATGCTTTTACCAATGGGGAGGTTTCCAGTGAATGGGCTTCGGATTATACTCAGATGAAGCCTTATATCCATGAACGGAAATGGGAAATCGATTCCCTGTGTTATCCGGTGCGGCTGGCCTGGAAATACTGGAAAGTCACCGGCGATACAAGTGTTTTTGATGGGGCATGGGAGAAGTCGATGAATTTAGTGGTACAAACGTTCAGGGAGCAGCAGCGGAAAGAAAGTAAGGGACCTTATCGTTTTCAGAGAAATACCCCCCGTGCTTCAGATACTTTAAATGTAGACGGTTGGAATAATCCGGTGAATCCGGTGGGAATGATTGTGTCCTGCTTCCGTCCGTCCGATGATGCTACTGTTTTTGGATTTTTGGTGCCATCCAATTTGTTTGCCATCCAGTCGTTGAGGCAAATAGCGGAGATTGCTGAACAGGTGACCGGTAATATGGCTTTGGCGTCCGAATGCCGGAGTCTGGCAAATGAGGTGCAGGAGGCTGTCCGCAAATATGCAACGGTAGAGCATCCCAAATATGGGAAAATATACGCTTTTGAGGTGGATGGATTTGGAAGTGCCTACTTAATGGATGATGCTAATGTACCCAGTTTACTGGCTATGCCTTATCTGAATTCCGTTCCGGCGGATGATCCGGTATATCAGAGTACCCGCCGCTTTGTATGGAGCGGGGATAATCCTTTCTTTTTCAGGGGAAAGGCAGGGGAAGGAATAGGCGGTCCGCATATCGGTTACGATATGGTATGGCCGATGAGTCTGATTATGCGGGCTTTCACTTCTCAGGATGACGAGGAAATCCGTCAGTGCCTCCGGATGTTGAGAGATAATGATGGTGGCACTGGTTTTATGCATGAATCCTTTCATAAAGACGACCCGTCCAAGTATACCCGTAAGTGGTTTGCCTGGGCGAATACTTTGTTCGGAGAGTTGATTGTGCATCTGATTGACAACGGCAAATTGTCGGTCTTGAATAATCTTTGAATGACAGAACTTTAAATTCAAAATAAAAATGGAAAAAAAGAGTAAATGGATGTACATCTTACCCGTGATGTTCGGTTTTTTTATCATGGGATTTTGTGATATTGTGGGTATTTCTTCCGACTATGCGCAGAAAGCTTTCGGATGGTCTCCCGCCATGACCGGTTTTATTCCTTCTATGGTGTTTATTTGGTTCCTGTTTTTGGGTATTCCGGTGGGAGTATGGATGAACAAGTGGGGAAGAAAGAATACGGTGTTGCTCAGTATGGGGGTTACGGTTATTGGAATGGTTCTTCCTTTGATTGCTTATACGGCTGTGACCTGTATGATTGCTTACGCTTTTCTGGGGATCGGAAATGCTATTCTGCAGGTTTCTCTGAATCCTTTATTAACCAACGTGGTGACGGATAAAAAATTGCTTACGAGCAGTCTTACTGCCGGACAGGTGGTAAAGGCTTTGTCTTCCCTGGCAGGACCGGAGATTGTTTTGTTGGCAGTGCATTATTTCGGCCATGGGGACACTCAATTGTGGTATTATTGTTTTCCGATATTGGGAGGAATTACCCTTTTATCCGCATTGTGGATGATGGTTACGCCTATACCCCGCGAGAAAATGGATAATCATACGGCAGTTGCTTCTTTCGGAGCTACTTTTGCCTTGCTGAAAGACAGAACGATATTATTGCTTTTCCTTGGTATCTTTTTTGTTGTTGGAGTGGATGTAGCTACCAATTACATTAGTTCAAAGTTGATGGTTACCCGTTTTCAGTGGGTTGCCGACCAGGCTAAATTTGCTCCCCAGGTTTACTTCCTAAGTCGTACGGTAGGGGCTTTTCTGGGGGTTTTTCTTATGACGAAGATATCTGAAATAAAATATTTCCGGTGGAATATTGCAGGATGTATAGGCATCCTGGTTGTTTTGGCTTTGGCAGAACACAATGCGGTTTTGAATTTGGTTTGTATTGGCGGAATAGGTTTCTTGTGTTCCTGTATTTTTTCCATTATCTATTCTATGGCGATGCAGGCACGGCCTGAAAAGGCGAATGAAATTTCCGGGCTGATGATTACGGCAATTGCCGGTGGTGGGGCTGTCACTCCGGTCATCGGATTGGTAACGACAGAAAATAGTATGGTCGGAGGAGTATTTGTCATAATGGCCTGTGTATTTTACCTGACCTATTGCGCTTTCGGGATAAAAGTTAAAACATCCCTTTAAAATTATAAAGGATGCAGAAAACAGTTAACTGTTTCTTCGGACCACCTGAATGCTTAATTCGTAGAGGAGGTATAGGGGAAGGGTGACCAATAAAAGGGTGAATACGTCGGAGGTGGGAGTGATGATAGCTGCAAGGATAAGGATTCCTACAAACGAATGTTTTCTGTATCTTTTAAGCAGATTGGCATTGACCAGATGCAATTTGGCGAGAAACCAGGCTATGACCGGAATTTCAAAGGCAGCTCCCAGCAGCAGTGATAACATGATGAAACTGCTGATGTAGGAAGACAGAGAAATCAGATTGGTAACCGTTTCGCTTACCTGGTAGGTTGCCAGAAAACGGAAAGACAGCGGGAAAATAATAAAATAGTTCAGGGTAATACCCGCAAAGAAGAGAAAGAAAGCCGGGAAGAGGATTTTCAGGCAAATTTTGCGCTCTGCTTTATGCAGGGCAGGGCTGACAAATTGGAAAAGCAGGTAAATGATGTAGGGAGAGGCTAATAGCAAACCCGCATATAAAGCCACACTCATGTGGGTCATGAATTGAGAGGTTAGCTGGGTGCTAATCAGTTCTACCTGGAAGTTGCCTGTTTCCAGAGAGGGCATTGCATATTTTTGAGCCAGGTTGTTGAAAAAACGGTAAAGGATAAAATCCGGCCGTTGGGGCGCTAAAACAATGCTGAATAGAAAATCTTTGAAAATAAAAGCGATACAAGTCAGGGAGAGAACAGCCAATGCCATGCGGAAAAAAACTTTTCTGAGTTCATCCAGATGTTCCCAGAACGTCATTTCTTTTTCGTTTGAATCTCCCATGCGGTCTTGCAATTACTCTTTTTCTTTGTTTTCCTCGTTTTTTGCGTCTTCTTCTGTACCGTTCATTCCGTCTTTGAAGCTTTTTACTCCTTTTCCAAGCCCTTTCATTAATTCGGGAATTTTTTTCCCTCCGAAAAGAAGTAGTACAATCAAGGCAATAAAAAGAATTTCTTGACCTCCCAGGCCGAAAATAAGTAGTTTGTCCATTTTTTTGATTTTAGAAAAGACAAATCTAATCATTTCTATCCATATTTTTGCTACAAAAGATAAAAAGCTTAGGTTATTATACTGTGAGATGATAATCTTATATAGAGATGGGGGCATTCTTTGCAGGAGAGGTTGCAAAGAAACGGTAAAACCGTTATTTTTGACAAGTTAAAGATAACAGTGTAAAGAATTATGAGTGCAGAGAAATCCGGGCAGACGGCTTCGTTTCTTTTTGAGCGGGAACGGGGGAAGTTGCAACGCAGTTTTTCAACGATGGTAAAAGTGGTGGGACCGGTATGCAATTTGGATTGTGACTATTGTTATTATTTAGAGAAGAGTGCTTTATATCCGGAGAAGAAGTTAAATCTTTCTTCATTCAGAATGAAAGAGGAAATGCTGGAAAAGTTTATCCGGGATTATATTTGTTCGCAACCTCAGGAAAGGATTGAATTTATATGGCATGGAGGGGAGCCGACATTGGCGGGATTGGACTATTTCCGGAAGATTATCGTTTTGCAGCAGAAATACAGTGAAGGCAAACAGATTACCAATGTTTTACAGACTAACGGTACCTTGATTACGGACGAATGGGCAGAGTTTCTGGCCCGGCATCAGTTTTTGTGCGGATTGTCTATCGATGGTCCCCGGAAATTTCATGATAACCACCGGCGGTTTACGGATGGTCGCGGGTCATGGGAAAGAGCGGTAAATGGTGCTCGTTTGTTCCGGAAACATGGAGTGGAGTTTAACACCATGTCGGTGGTGAATGCCAGCAACAGCAAGGAACCGGTTGCCGTGTATGAGTTTCTGAAAGAACTGGGAAGCCGGTTTATGCAATTTTCTCCGATTGTGGAGCGGATTGCTTTGGATGAAAAAGAGGCTCTTTCTGTGGTAGACCGGCGTTATGACAAGGAAACGGCATTGATGGAAGAGAATGTCAGTGCTGTGGACTGGGGTAATTTTTTATGCCGTATATTTGACCGTTGGGTCAGGACAGATGTGGGGTATTGTTATGTGAATTGGTTTGATAATACGCTGGCAGCTTATGTCGGTCAGACTCCTTCCCTTTGTTCGATGGCTCCTTATTGCGGGTGTTCATTGGCTGTAGAGCACAACGGAGATGCTTATTGTTGTGATCATTTTGTATTTCCGGAATATAAGTTAGGGAATATTGCAGAACATAATATTGGTGAGTTAGCTAAAAGTGACCGGCAGTTATTTTTTGAGCAGTATAAAAAAGATTTCTTATCGGCGCGGTGCCGGTCCTGCGCTTATCTGGCTGCATGCGGCGGGGATTGTCCGAAAAATCGTATTGCGGAAACTGCAGAAGGAGAGTCTATTTCCTGTTTATGTCAAGGATTCCGGATGTTTTTTGAACATACCCGGAAGTACTTTGAATTTATGGCCAATGAACTGAAACATCAGCGTCCGCCGGCAAATGTCATGAAAATGAAATTCTGACATGAATAACGTATAGTCTGTATGTTTCCCCGGGACAAATCTTCCTTAAAAATTTTGGTTATAAACTTTTTATTTTTAATTTTGTGACATATTTCAATTCCGCTTGTTTCTACACAGGCGATTTTCTACAAAACAATCCAACCATTACTATATGTATGACATTTTGGAACTAAATGACAAATTGCTGTCAGATTTGCGGCAAATTGCTAAAAAGTTAAATATTAAACGAGTTGAGTCTTATAAAAAACAAGAGCTGATATATAAAATATTGGACCAGCAGGCTTTGGTCGCTGCGCAGTCGGAATCTGTTCCCGAAACAGCTACGGAGATGCCGGCAGGGGAAGGTGAAAGGCGGGAGAAAAAACCGCGTGTGCGGGTCATGCGTATGGGTGTGGAGAAGGTTGGTGATTCCAAAGGAGGGGTGCAGAAATTTGCCCGGCGTGAAGAGGGAAAAAAAGAAGAAGCGCGTGCAGAGGAGGTAAAACCGATGCCAGAGGTGGTTGCAGAAGGGCATAAAGCGGATAATCAGCCTCGTCAGGATGAGCGGCGCCGGGAGGATTTCCGGCAGGGGCAAAACCAGCGGGACGATAAATGGCAAGGTAAGCGCAAGGAATTCGTAAAGAGGGAGAGAGCACAGCAACAGGGTGAGAATCGCAAAGAACGGGTACAACGTGTGGTACACGATGATATTCTGGAAAAAGATTTGGAGTTAAAGGGCGGAGATGAAGAGTTTGAAAAGGCTCCCTATGAATATGTGGTGGAATCCCAGGAGCAATCCATGGTGGCTGAGGTGTTGGAACATCATTATGAGGGGACTTCTCTGGAAGAGAATAACCGTTATGAGGAAAATAGGCGGGAAAATGGAAACGGGAACTTTAATACCAATAAAATGCGTTTTGATAAACGCGATAAATATTATGAATTTGAAGGAATTATCCTGAATTCGGGGGTACTGGAAATTATGCCGGACGGATATGGTTTCCTGCGTTCTTCCGATTATAATTACCTGAATTCTCCGGATGATATTTATGTTTCTCAGAGTCAGATTAAACTTTTCGGTTTACAGACAGGTGATACGGTAGAGGGAACTGTTCGTCCGCCCAAAGAAGGGGAGAAGTATTTTCCTTTAATTAAAGTGGAGAAAATCAATGGCAAGTCTCCGGATGCTGTGCGTGACCGGATTCCTTTTGATCATTTGACACCTCTTTTTCCCAATGAGAAATTTAATTTGACGGGAAATGGCAGAGCGACTCTTTCTACCCGGGTAGTGGATATTTTTGCTCCGATTGGGAAAGGTCAGCGTGGTTTGATTGTTGCGCAGCCGAAAACCGGTAAAACTGTTTTGTTAAAGGAAATAGCCAATGCCATTGCGGCTAATCATCCGGAGGTATATCTGATTATCCTTTTGATTGATGAACGTCCGGAGGAAGTAACGGATATGGCCAGGAGTGTAAAAGCGGAGGTGATTTCTTCTACTTTTGACGAACCGGCCGAACGTCATGTGAAGGTTGCTAATATTGTATTGGAGAAAGCAAAACGAATGGTGGAGTGCGGACATGATGTGGTCATTTTGTTGGATTCTATCACGCGTCTGGCCCGCGCTTACAATACCGTATCTCCGGCTTCCGGAAAGGTTCTGTCCGGTGGTGTGGACGCCAATGCCTTGCATAAGCCTAAGCGTTTTTTCGGTGCGGCACGGAATATCGAGGATGGCGGTTCGCTGACGATTTTGGCGACGGCTTTGACTGAGACCGGATCGAAGATGGATGATGTGATTTTTGAAGAGTTCAAGGGTACGGGTAATATGGAATTGCAACTTGACCGTAAATTGTCCAATAAACGGATTTATCCTGCTGTGGATATTACAGCTTCCAGCACCCGGCGGGAAGATTTGCTGATGGAAGAATATACCTTAAACCGGATTTGGATTTTACGGAATTATCTGACAGATATGAATTCTATTGAAGCCATGCAGTTTGTGAAGGACCGTCTGGAAAAAACAAAATCCAATGAGGAGTTTTTAATTTCCATGAATGATAAATAATGGTAAATTACCGGAACGGATCGTTCGAAAGAGAGTCTTTCGGACGATTTGTTTTTTATGCCTTTCAGTTTGTATCAGAAAACTAAGTTTGTAAAATAGGCAGATGTATAAGATGAAGGCGAATGATTTGTTGCCGATAGCCGGTTGGTGTATCGCAATACCGGCGTTACAAGCTGAAGAACCTGTTAAACAACCGAATATTGTTATTATTCTGGCTGATGATTTGGGGTTTGGAGATTTGTATTCCTCCGAAGGTGCATGAAGGATATTGGGTGGCTCCTATGGAGTTGGGGAGAGGAGAAGAAACCCAACAGTTTCAGGTGAAAAAAGAGATGGGGTTGTGGAAAACAGACTCCATTTTTTTTAAGGATTTCCTAATTTGTAATAAGTCTAAATTACACTTTAATCCTGTATTTGCTATCTCTGGATTGCACTTTTAATTATTTTCTACTATTTTTGTATTGCAAAAATACAGAAATGAACAGTTTAGTCAGTACACACCACACGCTTTTGAAAGAACGTAGTTCTGCAATCCGGCGGGGATTAATGGATCGGATTAATCGAAAGAGCCGTCTGATAGCCGTAAAAGGAAGCCGGGGAGTGGGGAAAACGAATTTTTTATTGGATTATTACAGAGAATACCATTCCGGTGAGCCGACCTGTCTGTATGTCAATATCAATAATTTATTTATAGCCCATGACGGACTGTTTCATTTTGCAGCTTATTTTTATAAACTGGGTGGAAAAGTGTTGTTGCTCGACCAGGTTCATAAATACCCGGAATGGGATAAGGAATTAAAAGCCTGCTATGATGCTTTTCCTGATTTACAGATTATTTTTACATCTTCTTCCATTGTTCGCATCAAATCCAATCCTTATTTGAAAGAAGTGGTGGATATGTATAATCTGAGTGGTTTGTCCTTCCGGGAATTTTTGGAGTTAGAGACAGGAGAAAAATTTTCGGTTTATTCTTTCGAGGACATCATAGGACATCATGAAGAAATTGTAGAAGATATATTGGGTAAGGTAAGACCATTGGCTTTTTTCAGCAATTACCTGGAGTATGGGTATTATCCTATTTATTTGGAGCAAAAGTCGCATATAGATTATTTGTTGAAGAATGTAAACCTTACGTTGGAGTTTGATATTCCCTATGTGCGTCAGATAGAGTTAAAGTATCTGGTTAAGCTGAAACAATTGCTTTATATAGCTGCTATTGATACGAATTCTAATGTGAATATCAGTAAATTGAGCTCGGCGATTGGTGTTTCCCGGGCTACTGTGTTGAATTACCTGAATTACATGAAAGATGCCCGCTTATTGACATTGTTATACGATACGGATAATGATGACGATAGTGGAAAAAAACCTAAAAAATTATATATTCATAATCCGAATTTACTGAATGCCGTATGTTTGGATGAGGTTGATCCTGCTGTTTTACGCAAATCTTTTTTCCTGAGCCAATTGTGTCCGGTAGGACAGATTCATTACACTGATCATGCTGATTTCTTGGTGGATGAGAAATACAAAGTGTCAGTATGCCAGGAGGGGAAAGGCCGCAAATTGGAATCTTCCGTTATTGTTATGGAGGATATGATTGAACGGGGCAAAGGAAACGTGATTCCGCTTTGGCTGGCGGGATTTACTTATTGATGAAAAATATAGTAATTAAAAAATGGAGAGGAAAAGTAACGGACTTAAATTGTTTGGTAAGCTGTTTCCAATTCAGAATGAAATAAATTTAATTTTATAGAGATGGCAAAAGAGAAAAAATTTATTACTTGTGACGGTAATGCAGCTGCTGCCCATATTGCTTATATGTTCAGCGAGGTGTCTTGTATTTATCCGATCACTCCGTCTTCACCGATGGCTGAGAACGTTGACGAATGGGCTGCTAAGGGAAGGAAAAATATGTTTGGCGAGACAGTTCGCGTAATTGAAATGCAGTCTGAAGCCGGTGCTGCCGGTGCTGTTCACGGTTCTTTGCAGGCGGGAGCTTTGACTACGACTTACACCGCATCGCAGGGTTTGTTGTTGATGATCCCGAATATGTATAAAATTGCCGGAGAATTATTGCCTTGTGTATTTCATGTTAGTGCCCGTGCCCTGGCTGCTCATGCTTTGAATATTTTCGGAGACCATGCCGATGTATATGCTGCCCGTCAGACCGGTTTCGCTATGTTGGCTTCTGGGTCTGTTCAGGAAGTGATGGACCTTTCTGCAGTGTCTCATCTGACCGCCATAAAATCCCGTATACCGTTTGTGAATTTCTTTGACGGTTTCCGGACTTCTCATGAGATTCAGAAAATCGAGGAGTTACAGATGGAAGATGTGAAAGGCCTGGTGGATATGGATGCCTTACAGGCTTTTCGTGACCGTGCTCTCAGTTCGGAGAATCCGGTTACCCGTGGAACTGCCCAGAATCCGGATATCTATTTCCAGGGACGTGAGGCTTCAAATAAATTTTACGATGCAGTGCCTGATATGGTAGCTGATTATATGGAAAAAATCAGTGCCATAACCGGCCGGAAATATCGTCCTTTCGACTATTACGGAGCTGCCGATGCTGAGAATATCATTATAGCCATGGGCTCTGTAACGGAGACTATCCGGGAGGTTATTGACTATGAAAATGCGAATGGTAAAAAAGTGGGTATGATTGCTGTTCATCTGTATCGCCCCTTCTCTGCCAAGTATTTCATGGAAGCGGTTCCTTCTACCGTAAAACGGATTACTGTATTGGATCGCACAAAAGAACCGGGAGCTAACGGTGATCCTTTGTATCTGGACGTAAAAGATATTTTCTACGGCAGGGAAAATGCTCCGTTGATTGTCGGCGGACGCTATGGTATGGGTTCAAAGGATGTTACTCCTTCCCAGATTATTGCCGTTTATAAAAATATGGAACGGAGCGAACCCAAAAACCAGTTTACCATTGGTATCCTGGATGATGTGACTTTCCGTTCGCTGCCAGCTGAAGAGGATGTGAAAATGACTCCTGCAGGAACTTATGAAGCTAAATTTTATGGTTTGGGTTCGGATGGTACGGTTGGTGCCAATAAGAACTCTATCAAGATTATTGGAGGTGCCACCAATAAATATTGTCAGGCTTATTTTGCTTACGATTCTAAGAAATCAGGCGGTTTTACAGCTTCTCACCTGCGTTTCGGGGATTGTCCGATTCGTTCAACTTATTTGATAACTACTCCTGATTTCGTAGCTTGTCATGTTCCGGCATACATTCATATGTATGACGTGTTGAAAGGGCTTCAGAAAGGCGGTTCTTTCCTTTTGAATTCTATCTGGGACGAAGAGGAAACTAAAAAACATTTGCCTAATCAGATGAAGCGTTATCTGGCTGAGAATGAAATTAACTTCTACATCATTAATGCGACGAAGCTTGGACAGGAGCTGGGATTGGGCAACCGTACCAATACCATCATGCAAAGTGCTTTCTTTAAGATTACCAACGTTATCCCTTATGAATTGGCAGTGAGCGAAATGAAACATGCCATTGAAAAATCATACGGTAAGAAGGGTGAGGCTGTGGTAAATATGAATTATGCGGCAGTTGATGCAGGAGGGAAAGAAGGAAACTTGGTTAAGGTGGCTGTTCCGGCAGAATGGAAGAATCTCCCTGATGATGAGATTCGTCATGATGAAGGACGTCCTGAATTTGTCCGGAAAGTTGTGGATGTGATGAATGCCCAGAAGGGGGATGATCTGCCTGTAAGTGCTTTCAATGGATATGAAGACGGAACTTTCCCCAATGGAACTGCTAAGTTTGAAAAACGGGGAATTGCTGTGAATGTTCCGGAGTGGCAGATGGAGAATTGTATACAGTGTAATCAGTGTGCATATGTTTGTCCTCATGCTGCTATCCGTCCGTTCCTGTTGACTGACGAAGAATTGGCTGCTGCTCCTGCCGGTACTCAGGCTAAACCTGCTATTGGTAAAGAACTGGCCGGTTATAAATTCAAAATGCAGGTGACTCCGCTTGACTGTACCGGTTGCGGCAACTGTGCTGATGTTTGTCCTGCTAAGGATAAGGCTTTGGTTATGAAACCTTTGGAGACCCAGTCGGCTGAAATTGAACGCTGGGAATATATGGATAAAAAAGTTGGATACAAACAAGTGGTTGCTCCCAATAATGTGAAAAATTCACAGTTTGCCCAGCCTCTGTTTGAGTTCTCCGGAGCTTGTGCCGGTTGTGGGGAAACGCCTTATATCAAAGTATTGACCCAATTATTCGGCGAAAGAATGATGATAGCCAATGCAACAGGTTGTTCTTCCATTTATGGTGCTTCGGCTCCTTCCACTCCCTACTGTGTAAATGATAAGAGCGGACGTGGTCCGGCCTGGGCTAACTCTTTGTTTGAGGATAATGCTGAATTTGGATTCGGTATGGCTGCCGGCGCTGCCCGTTTGCGTGAACGGGTAAGACGTTTGGCGGAAGAAAATCTGGACACTTTCTCTGCTGAGACCCGGACAGCTATCCAGGCATGGATTGAAGCTTATGAAGACGGGGACAATACCTTGGCTACCAGTTCCGCTCTGGTTGCGGCCCTGGAAAAGGAAACTGCTCCTGTAGCTAAAGAAATCCTGAGTTTAAAGAATTACTTTACCAAGAAATCACAATGGATATTCGGTGGTGACGGTTGGGCCTATGATATTGGTTATGGCGGTCTGGACCATGTAATTGCCACCGGTAAGGATGTCAATATTTTGGTAGTAGATACTGAAGTATATTCCAATACAGGGGGACAGTCTTCGAAATCTACTCCTGCCGGTGCTGTGGCTAAATTTGCAGCCAGTGGGAAGCGGATTCGCAAAAAAGACTTAGGTATGATGGCCATGTCTTATGGATATGTTTATGTGGCTCAGGTAGCTATGGGTGCTAATCAAGCTCAATACATGAAAGCCATTAAGGAAGCAGAAGCTTATCCCGGACCGTCTTTGATTATTGCTTATGCTCCCTGTATCAACCATGGTTTGAAAGCCAGCATGGGTAAATCACAACAGGAAGAGAAAAAAGCAGTGGAATGCGGTTACTGGCAATTATACCGTTATAATCCCATGCTTGAAACGGAGGGTAAAAATCCTTTCCAATTGGATTCAAAAGAACCGGATTATTCTAAATTCCGTGAATTCCTGATGGGAGAGGTTCGTTTTAATTCTCTGATGAAAGCGACTCCGGAGGATGCAGAACGTCTGTTCCAGGAAACTGAGAACGATGCAAAGTGGAAGCTGAGCGGATATAAACGTCTGGCTGCCATGGAATACGGCAAGTAAATTTTATGCTTATTTGTCATATAGGAGAGGTCGTCCTTATCAGGACGATCTCTTTTTTTTATCAATTCGTTTTATAACCATTTCAGTTACCTCCGAATTTATTTCTACCTTTGACTTGTTTAAGTAAATAATAACCATGGGAAGGCGTAGATTTAGTTTAAAAAAATACCTGGTAATAGATTTTTACTATTCTGTATTAAGAAGAGATTGGCGCATATCTACTTTTTTATCAGATTTTCTGTTAAAAATAGTGGCCTTTGTCGTAGTGTCGGTAGACCGTTTTATTAAAGATGCTTCTGCGATTTCCGCATCTGCATTGACTTTTTATTCTACATTGTCTTTTATTCCTGTAGTTGCACTGATTTTGGCTATTGCCCGCGGATTCGGGGCTGCAAGGGCATTGGAAGACTGGCTGAAAGAACAGACATACACTAATCCGGAAGTGATGGAATGGGTGATGCAGGTGGCCGGAAAAGCTCTGGATAACACTACTCAAAGCGGTGTGATTACCGGAATAGGTATTGTCTTGCTTATTTGGTCGGTAGTGAAGATGCTTTCCAGTACAGAATTGGCTATGAACCGCATTTGGGGAGTGAAGAAAGGACGTTCTCTGGTGAAAAAGTTTACCGATTATATGTCTATTTTATTCATTGCTCCTATATTGGTGATTTTGATTAGCAGTATGAACGTTTTTATGATGTCCAGCCTGCAGGCTTATGCTATGGATGAAGGAATATTGAGTTATGCCAGTGCAGCGTTGAAAGCTATATTAACCATACTGCCTTATGTATTGGTGTGGTTTTTGTTTGTTTTTTTGTATATGTTTATGCCGACCACTCCTGTCAGATTTAAATATGCTTTGGTGGCCGGAATAATAGCCGGAACGATTTTTCAGGTAGTGCAATGGTTTTATATTCGCTTTCAGGTGGGGGTGAGTTCTTATAATGCCATTTATGGCGGACTTGCTGCCTTGCCTTTGTTGTTGGTCTGGTTGCAACTAAGTTGGAGCATCGTCCTGTGGGGAACGGAATTGTGTTATATTATGCGTAACCGGCATTTTTTATACTCGGGAGTTTTCCGGGCTGATAACCGGTGGGTGGACAATGTGAACATTACGATCAAAATGTTGAGATTTATTGCAGAGCAGTATACTCATTCAAAGGGTGGACCCACTTTAGCCATGATTTGTAAAAAATTGCGGTTAAGTTCCAGTAAAGCGCGGATTGTTTTGGAGGAATTGGTGGATAAAAAAATTTTGGTGGAAGTGCGGGATGATAATGATGTTTCGTATTTTCCGGCAGTGGATTTTCATCACCTTTCTTTAGCGGATATCATTACCCGCCTGGCTTATATGGATGAAGGCGGAGGAGAAGAGTGGAAAGTACGTTTTACAGAGGCTATGAACCGGGAGTTTTCCAAGGATACCTTTGTTTAAAAAAGGAATATTTGGTCCATATTTATTTTTTGAGTAAATTAGTCTTAAATTTTAGTATGCTATGAGAAAAAAAATAGAGTTAGAGTATATTTTTTCATCTTCTGTTAAAGTTTTATTTTCTCGATTAAGTACGCCTGCTGGTCTTTCTGAATGGTTTGCGGATGATGTTTTTCAAAAAGGCGACCAATTTGATTTTATTTGGAATGGAGCTAAACATGTTGCCACTCTTCTGGAACTGAAAAATAATAGTCTGGTACGTTTTTGCTGGAACGATGCGGAGAATGAGGAGGAATATTTTGAATTCCGTATACAGGTAGAACCTTTGACTGGTGACGTTTCTTTGTATATTACCGATTTTGCTGATGAAGACGATGTGGAGGATGCTGTGGAATTGTGGAATAAACAAATGGATATTCTTCACCGGAATCTGGGGGCTTGATTTGTTTTTGTTATTCTTCGCTTGGCTATTATCTCTCTGAATCAAAATTAATGATATTTTTGTACCTGTTTACCAGGATGGGAAAAGATGAAAAAATTATATGTATTCATGCTGAAGAGCTTTATCGGGCCGTTCGTTGCTACTTTTTTTATTAGCATGTTTGTTCTGATTATGCAATTCCTTTGGCGTATGATTGATGATTTGGTAGGGAAAGGATTGGATTTTGCCGTTATTGCGGAATTGTTGTTTTATGTGGCGATTACTTTAGTTCCTATGGCTTTGCCTTTGGCTGTTTTGTTGTCTTCCATTATGACTTTCGGCAGTTTGGGGGAAAACTATGAATTGATTGCTTTGAAGTCTGCCGGGATTTCGCTTTACCGGATCATGAAACCACTGATTTTCCTGATAGTCTTTCTGACGGTGATGGCTTTTGTATTTTCAAATAATATACTGCCGGTGGCTAATCTGAAAATGTATACCCTGATTGGTGATATCCGGAGACAAAAACCGGAAATGTCTTTTAAAGAAGGTATTTTCACCAACGATTTAGAGGGGTATAGTATCAAAATAGACAAAATAGATAAGAATACCGGTATGATGTATAATATGCTGATATACAATCATAAGGATGGTACGGGAAATTATGAGGTAACCAAAGCAGATTCCGGTATGATGCTCAGTGATCTGAAAACGAATACGCTGGAGCTTGTTTTGTATCATGGGCATACCTATACGGACGAGGGACTGAAAAATATAAATGCCCGTAAGACATTCCCTTTCAGACGATTAAAATTTGATAAGCAAACCGTCTTGATTGATTTGCCCGGTACTGATTTGCAACGGTCAGAAGAGGGGACTATGCGTTCCTATTCTATGATGTTGAACCTGAAGCAACTGAATTATACGATAGACTCTCTCCAGGCGTTTTTAAGTCAGAAGAAAGCGGGAGATACCAAACGGCTTTTGGCTAATAATTATCAGAAGAGTAAAAATTCCAATCCCCGAAGAGACAGTGTCTTGATGCAAGAAAGTCGGGGATTATACAATAATGCAGACAGTTTGTTCCTGACATTTGAGCCTGACGACCAGAAACAGGCTGTGGATTATGCTTTGCAGTATGCCCGGGAAGTAAAACAACGGATGCAGGATGATTTGCAGTACTATGTAGGTCAGCAGGAGAAAGTCATTAAAAATCAGTTGGAATGGCACCGGAAGTTTTCCCTTTCGTTTGCCTGTTTTATTTTCTTCTTTATCGGTGCACCGTTGGGTGCGATTATCCGGAAAGGAGGATTGGGAATGCCTGTTGTAGTTTCCGTGTTTTTGTTTATCATCTATTATATAATATCGATGATGGGAGAAAGGTCGGCCCGGGAGGCTGTCATTTCTCCGGCTGCCGGCATGTGGATTTCTGCCTTTATTTTGTTACCCTTGGGAATTATATTGACTTATAAGTCGGTAACCGATTCCGAAATGATGAATACGGAAGCTTATACGAAAATTTTTAAGAAATTGATAGCCTTTATAAGAAAGAAAAAAGATGCCAGGACATAAATTGCGTATAATTTATATGGGTACCCCGGATTTTGCTGTCCTGCCTCTGAAAAAAATTGTAGAGGCTGGATTTCAGGTTGTCGGTGTGGTTACCAATCCCGATAAGCCGGCAGGCCGGGGACAGCAGTTGCAGGAGTCGGCGGTGAAGAAATATGCCCGGGAAGCCGGATTGAAGATTTTGCAGCCGGAGCGATTCCGGGAGGAGGAATTTCTGAAGGAGTTGGCGGCGTTAAAAGCGGACCTGCAATTGGTGGTTGCTTTTAAGATGCTGCCGGAGGTGGTATGGAACATGCCTCCGTTGGGAACGGTGAATCTGCATGCTTCTTTATTGCCGGATTACCGGGGAGCGGCGCCGATTAACCGGGCTGTGATGAACGGGGAGACCTGTTCCGGGGTGACGACTTTTCTTTTGAAGCATGAGATAGATACCGGAAACATTATTTTCCAAGAGAAGGTGGAAATCGGAGAGGAAATGACTGCCGGAGAATTGCACGATGAGTTGATGGAGAAGGGGGCTGATTTGTTGTTGAAGACTGTGCGGGCGATGGAGGCGGGCGATTACCCATTGACCGACCAGAGCCGTTTGCTTCAAGGACGTGAGGCGATAAATGCTCCGAAGATATTTAAGGAAGACATGAAAATCCGTTGGGACGGGGAGTTGGAAATTATCTATAATCATATCCGGGGATTGTCTCCTTTTCCCGGGGCATGGACGGAATTACAGGCTGTTGGGACGGATGGTGAAGTCCTGACACTCAAAATATTTAAGGCAGTCAAGATATGGCAGAGTCACAACCGCTCTGCCGGGGAAATCGGTACTGATGGAAAGACCGTTTTTGATGTATATGTGAAAGGAGGCCTTATCCGTGTAAAGGAATTGCAGTTGTCAGGAAAAAAGAGGATGCGGACGGAGGATTTTCTGAGGGGATTCCGGTTGGAGGATTACCGGTTGAGGTGTCAAAGTGAATCATAGTGCCGGAAATATGGATGCAGGTCGGATATTAAAAGCGGTAAACGAGAAGGATAAGGAGCTTTGGCAGGAAGTTTTCGGCTATTATTATGCGGCTTTGTGTTCTTATGCCGGGCGTTTGGTGCAGGAATCCGTCATTGCCGAGGATTTGGTGCAGGACATTCTCCTGTATGTCTGGAATAGCGAGCGGAAATTTGTCCAGATGGAAGAACTGACCAATTATCTTTACCGGGCAACTTATAATCGGGCGATGATGTGGCTGCGGCGTGAGAAGTGCAAGTCCAAGCATCTGGGCCGGTTGATGGAAGAAAATGGTCCGGAATTCGATGAGATGTTTATTGAAACCGTCCGCGAGGAATTGCTCCGGCAAATGTATCTCTATATAGAGGAATTACCGCCTGAACAGCGCAAGGTTATCCGGATGAGCGTGGAAGGATTGTCCGTGAATGAAATTGCTGAAAAGTTGGGCATATCCGTCAATACGGTAAAGACTCATAAAAAACGCAGCTTTAAACAGTTGCGCGGAAAAATAAAAGGGGATGCCAATATTTTCTGGTTGGCATTTTTCTTATCTTGAAAAATTAGTTTTTGGTTGTATCATCAAGCTCTTCTCATCCATAAGAAAGTTATGGATATTCATGCTTATTATGCCCTCGTCATTCTGATTTGACGGGGTGGGGTGTCTACGGTAGCTCTTGTTAACTGTCACTTTTGTAAAAAAGTGTTTTTCTTGTCACCCTTTTTCTTTTGTTATGCACAATAAATATAAAAATGGAAAAATAATGGATAAAAGTGTTGAAAGGACGGTGGCTTTGTTGCGAAAATCTTATGGGGGAAGTCTTACGGCCGATGAGCAGGTGGAGGTAGGACGTTTGCTGGAGGATAAAAGGATGCGGCGGTTGTATGAGGAGATGGGAAATGATGAGTATCTGGCAGCGGAATTCCGGCGGTATGCCGGATGGGAGCCCGAACGGGGGTACCGGAAGTTCCGGGGGAAGATGCGGAAACGGGGGATGAGGAGAAGCCTTGTTCGCTTGTCTGTGGCTGCCAGTTTGCTTATGGCTTTGGGTACTGTATGGTTGTTGGCGGAGCAGGGTGAACTGGAGGAGGGAAGAAAAATGACGCAATTTGTGGTGAAACCGGGCAATTGCCGGGCATTCCTGCAATTGAGCAGTGGCAAACGGGTTGTTTTGGAAGAGGCGGGACAGTTGGATTTGTACGAGACGAACGGGAACATCCGGATAGATTCGGGGAAAGTGGTTTATTCTAATCCTGCGGTGCCTGAACCGGAGACGGAGGTTTATAATACATTATCCGTGCCCTATGGCGGGGAATACCGCTTGCTGCTGGCCGACGGGACTGCCGTGCACTTGAATGCGGGTTCGGAACTTCGTTATCCGGTGGCTTTTGCAGTAACCGAAAGAAGGGTCTTTTTGAAAGGGGAGGCCTGGTTTGAGGTGGCAAAGGATGCAGAGCGGCCGTTTTATGTGGAAACGGACGAGGTGAATATCCGGGTATATGGCACTGCTTTTAATGTGAATACCCATGGTGTGCGGGCTATGGAAACGGTGTTGGTATCGGGTGAAATTGGTATCTCCAGGGCGGGGAGTGACAGAGAGTGGCGGATGTGTCCGGGGCAGTTGGCTTCTTGCGACCATCGTAGCGGGGAAATCAGTCTCCAAGAGGTGGATGTCCGGAAATATGTGGCCTGGAAAAACGGGGAATTTTGTTTTAACGATGATACGCTCGAAGAGATTTTAGAAGAGTTGGGACGCTGGTATGACGTGAAAGTTGTTTTCCGGTCAGCAGGAAAAAAAGACATCCAGTTTTCGGGCCATTTGAAACGGTATGAGAATATCCGGAAAATACTCGGAGCCATTACGGAATCTACGGGTATTGTTATTCACATCAGTGAGCGTACGATTATGGTGGAATGAAATAAGAGAAGTGTGGGGGCACTTCCTTGTATTAAGATAGGTTTGCAACGAAACGGTTGGTGTCCGTTTGGTTGTGATGTTTAATCTTTCATTACAAATTTATGAAAAAGAAACAAGAATGCCTCGGTATTTATCACTATCGCTGGCAAAAAATCGGAAAAATGATGAAATTGTGTGTTATTCTGGTTTGCCTGTTCTCTTTCAGTTTGTCCGCTAACACGTTGGCGCAACGGGAACGGGTGAACATGAAACTGCAGGAAGTGTCGTTGCGGCAGGTGCTGGAGCAAATCCGCGAGCAGACCAAATTGCAGTTTATGATGAGCAAAGAGCAGGGGGAACGTGTAGGACGGGTGTCTGTGGATGCCGTAAACGAAACCGTAGCGGAAGTGCTGGACAAGGTGTTTGCTTCCACCGGACTGACCTGGGTGCTGAAAGAAGATATTATCGTGGTGAAGGAGCTGCCGCAGCAACAGATTCAGAATCCCGCCCGTGTGAAGGGCGTCGTAAAAGACAAAAAAGGCCATCCCCTTCCCGGTGTAACGGTGTTGATTAAGGGGACGATGATGGGGGTGGTGACCGACGAGAAGGGAAATTACAGCATTGAATTGCCCGGTTCGCAGGATATCCGGCTGTTGTTTTCCTTTATCGGTATGAAAGCGCAGGAGGTGAAGTATACCGGACAAAAGGAAATCGACATTGTCATGGAGGAGGAATCCACCCAGATGGAGGAGGTGGTGATTACCGGTTACCAGACCATCGACCGGCGCAAGAATACCAGCGCGGTGACCACCGTAAAGGCGGAAGATGTTATGATTCCCGGTGTATCGTCTATCGACCAGATGTTGCAGGGGCGTATTCCGGACATGATGTTTACGTTGAATTCCGGTGAGGTTGGAGTGGTTCCCAAACTGCGTATCCGCGGAACCTCGACGTTGATTGGTAACCGCGAACCGTTGTGGATACTCGACGGTATCATCATGCAGGACCCGGTGGATATTTCTCCGGAAGAGTTGAATGACCCGGACTACATCAACCGTATCGGAAACGCTATTTCCGGTATCAACCCGCAGGACATCGAGCGTATCGACGTGTTGAAAGATGCGGCGGCGACAGCGCTTTACGGAACGAAAGCGGCTAACGGTGTCATTGTGGTAACCACCAAAAAAGGACATGTAGGAAAACCTATTATCAGTTACAACACAACGGTTACCATGCGCCAGCGTCCGCGTTATACCGACCGCTCCGTCGATGTTATGAATTCCAAAGAGCGCATTCAGTTTTCCCGCGACCTGACGGCTTTGCATTACGAATATCCCCAAAATATGAATATGATCGGTTACGAATATTGGTTGGCAAAGTTATATTCCGGCGAAATTACACAGCAACAATTCGATGCCGAGATTGCTAAAATTGAAACCACCAACACGGATTGGTTCGATTTGCTGACCAAGGACAGCTTTTCTCATAACCATACGTTAAGTATCTCCGGAGGTTCGGAAACCGTCCGTTATTATGCGTCGTTCGGATATACCCGGGACAATGACGTGATTAGAGGCGATAACAACCGGCGTTATACGGCCAACATAAAATTCGATGCCAACCTGGCACCTTGGTTGACTGCTTCGGTAGGATTAATCGGAAATACGACCGGTCGGACCTATTATCAACAAGAGTTGGCTCCGATGCAGTACGCTTACAAAACCAGCCGGGCAATTCCCGCTTTTGATGAAAACGGTGAGTATTTCTATTACAAGAAAAAAGCCAACGATGGGTTGTTGAATACTTTTTTCAATTACAACATATTGAATGAACTGGATAATAGTTCTTACGAACAGGAAGGTTCGGGAATAACGGCAAATGCCAATTTGCAATTCCGGTTTACAGACTGGTTAAATGCGAATGCCATTGTTTCCTATTCCACGAATCATACAGGTATTGAAGGATGGTGGGGTGAAAACAGTTGGTATGCCGCCAGTCTCCGGAAAACGGAAAGGGGTGTGCTGGCGGAAACCGGTTCAGGTACAATGTGTACGCTACCTTATGGCGGCGAGTTAAGTCGTTCCGAATCGGACAACCGCACCTATACGGCACGGTTGCAATTAAATGCCAGCAAGTATTTGGGTATAGACATGCAGCATAATATATCAGGTAATTTAGGTTTCGAATTGAATTCTTCGCGTATAAAATCATTTGATACCAAGATGCGGGGATATTATAAAGACCGGGGCATGTCTTTTGTAGACGACATCGATTTGTCGCTTTATCCCGATTATCAAAGGTGGATGGCTTCCAATGTACCTGTATTGAAGGATTCTAAATCGAACTTATTATCGGCATACATTTCATTGGCATACAGTTATTTCAGTTATTTTACGGTTAATGTGAATGCCCGAATAGACGGTTCAAACAAATTCGGTGACCAAAGCAATGACAAACTTTTGCCTGTATGGTCGGCTTCTGCCAATTGGAATCTGACGGAACACGAATGGTTGAAAAACGATTGGCTCGATTTTCTGTCCCTCAAGGCTTCTTTCGGATATCAAGGGAATATGCTGGAGGGGCAGTCGCCTGTGATGGTCATTAAAAAGGGAACCTTGAATACTCATTACAATGAATATACCTCTTCCATAGAGCGTTATCCCAATCCCGATTTGAAATGGGAGAAGACAACCTCTTATAACTTAGGAATGGACTTTTCATTGTTCCAGTCCAAATTGCAGGTAGATGCCTCCGTGTATTGGAAGCATACGGAAGACGCTTTTATGACCAAAACGATTGCTACGATGAACGGTGTACGTAAAAATAGTTATGTTATGAACGGAGGATATATCGATAATCAGGGGTACAGTGTCTCATTGACAGTTTCTCCGATTAATAACCGGGATTTCCGTTGGTCGTTATCCACTTCTTTTTCCCAAGTGTTTAATAAGTTGAACACCAATCCCGACGGGGAACAATACGAACTGGACAATTTTCTGGATGGCTCCGTGTTGATTAAAGGGAAGCCGGTCGGTACTTTCTATTCTTATAAATTCTTAGGATTAAGTCCGGTAGACGGCGGTCCCGTGTTTGACGATTGCGAGGACGAGCGGGATTTGCTACTCACTTTGAACAAACGTGATTTTTACACGCGGGTATTGGAGGCTTCCGGAAGACGTGAGCCGACGATTTCCGGAAACTTGAATACCAGTATCCGTTGGAGGAATATCCATTTTAGCGGAGTATTTGCCTATAGTGTCGGTAACAAAATCCGTTTGTTCAGCATGTATAACTCTGCCGATCCGACTTTGGCAGTACAGGAAATTTATCCGGAAAACAACGTGAGCAGGGATTTAATGAAACGTTGGCAACATCCCGGAGACGAGCGTAGGAGCAATATTCCGGCTATCATTACGCCTTCTAATCATGCTTATTATAAATACTATGACCATTGGAGTTCCGGAAAAGCAGATTGGAAGGGGAATCGGGTTGCCGATAATCCCTGGGAAATGTATGATTACGGAAACCACCGGGTAGTGAGCGGTAATTACTTGAAATGTTCCAATTTAAGCCTGACTTATGATTTTGAGGAGAATATTTTGAAAAAGTCGGGACTTGCACGTTTGTCGCTGACACTTTCAGCTGCCAATCTGTTTACGATTTCGGCGAAAGAACTCAAAGGCCAGACGCCTACACAGAGTGGTTTCGCTACCATCCAACTGAGCGAACGTCCTACTTACTCTTTGAGTTTGAATGTTTCATTTTAAAACGACTGATATATGAAAAAAATATTGAATATATTGAGCTTTGCCTTGCTTTTAGGGGGGTGTTCCAGTTTTTTGGAGGAATATTCCCAAGACTTGGCAAAAATAGAGGGCGTGGAGGATTTGGATGAGATATTGTTAGGCGAAGCTTATCTGCCATTTTCTGCCGTGACGGATTTGGGAAATTACAACGGATATGCCATTGAAAACCCCCGTTTCCAATGTATCCATTATATGGCGGATGAGTTGTCCAAATTTACTCCTCATAATGAAAACGATGTTGCCGGCTTGCAGTCGAGCATGTTCGGCTGGCACACCTGGCAGTCGATGGTCGGGTTGACGTATGATAAAGATAAATATGTAGCTGAAAATCAGGACTGGGAACAGGCTTACCAGTCTATCAACGCCTGTAATTCGCTCTTGAGTGAGGCCGGCAAATTGACGCCCGCCAACGAAAGGGAAGCATTGGAAATCGAGCGCGTTAAAGGGGAAGCGGCTTTTTTGAGGGCATTGTATTATTTTGAGTTGGTTAATCTGTATGGAAAACCCTATTGTAGCGCAAACCTTGCTGTTCCTGCCATTCCGCTTAAACTGTCCGTCATGGTGGAAGACAGGGATTATACCTGTGCTACGGTAAGCGAAGTGTATGAACAGATTCTTAAAGATTTGGAAACGGCTGAAACCTCTTTGGCACGGACATCCGTAAAAAACTTCCCTTATCGGGCAGACATTACGGCGGTCTATCTGTTGAAGAGCCGGGTGCTTCTGTATATGCAGGATTGGAAAAATGCACTGGAATACGCCGATAAAACATTGAAGAACAAACAGGAACTCTTGGATTTAACCTCTTTCAACGGAGACGAAGTGCTGGGTGAGTCTTCGCCTGAAACGATTTTTTCCATGGGAGGGTATGTCATGGCGTATAGCATTCATCCCATCCGGGGTATGAAAGATAAGGTATGGAAAAATCTTCCGAATTATATCATTTCCGAGGATTTGCTTCAAGCTTTTGAGGAAGAGGGGGAAAACGATTTGAGAACCCGTCATTACATTTGTAAAGACACGCTCGGTTATGTCGGTTCTACGTTGGAGGTGCCTTACGTGGAAGCCTGGATTTTCAGAAAAGTCCGTGGATGGGAAAATGCTTCTACCCGGAATTTTTCGGACAATTTCCTTTTCCGTACGGCGGAAGCTTACCTGAACGGAGCGGAAGCTGCTACCCTTGCCGGTGATGAAGCTACGGCACGCACATTATTGAAAAAACTGCGGGACAAACGGCTTCGGGCGAGCGGAGCAATTACGGAAAGCGGACAGCAATTGGCGGACCTGATCCGTTTGGAGCGCCAACGCGAACTTTGTCTCGAGGGGCATCGCTGGTTCGACCTGCGCCGTTATTCCGTGCGGGAAAAATACCCCTATTCAAAAACCATTACCCATTCCTATACAAAATATGAAATGCAGGGCGGTCTCGGTGTTGCTAAACCGGTAGAGTCGAAAGGGTATACATTGCAGGAAAACGATTTGGCCTATACACTGGCATTGCCGAGAGAGGTGCTGGATTTTCAACCGACGCTGGCAAACAACTTCCGTCCGGAACGTCCCGGAATGTCCTATACTCCCCCTGTCTTCCCCGGGGTAACGCCTCCGGGAGGGGTGGTGGAACCTGATCCGAAAGATAGTCCTATTTATAAAGCGGGCTATAAGTTTGGAATGGAGCAGTGCTGGGAATTACAGGGTGAAGGAAGTTTGTACGACCTGTACGACCAGGCCCCTTACGAAAGTTATTCGGATGATTGGTTCCTTTGGTGCGAAGGGGTGGAAGACGGTTGGAATGATTCTTTGGAATGGTTATAACAGTAAAAAATAAAGACGTATGAGACTACATATTTTTATTTGGATAATCTTGGCCGGAAGTCTTTTTTCTTGCGGGAAAGAAAATGTGACGCCCGCTAAAGTCCGTAACCCGTTTGCTCCCGCTCCGGAAGCAACGGACGCAACATCTGAGTTGAGACGGGAATTTTATGAAAAAACCGGGTGTTTCCTATTGTTCAACGATACTTTACGCCATGAATACATGGGAGTGGATGCTTTCGGGAATCCGTATTACGACACGGAATTGCTTGCCATGGATTGGGATTTGGGATCTGTAAAACGCGATTATATCCTGAGGTATGAATATTTGGATGGTATGGCCCAACAACAAAAGGCGTACGATTTTCTGGTGAATAATTTGAAATCCTCTTTAAACAAACTGCCTTATTCCATCCTTGCTGTCAATAAAATCGAATTGAGGAAGGAAGATTGGATGACGGAACAAGTGACTTGGGAATCTAAAGTATGCGAGATTAATTCGAGATGTATGGCGGTGGCGATAGAAGGGCTTTTCGCCGAGGATGTCAAACCGGAAGTATATGTCCAGGATTTGTGTTGTACTATCATTTTTTCACGTCTCTGTGTCAATGAGGCGAATTATTGGGAGGGAAGTAAAGCGTATGATTTCCTGATGGTCAATATGTGGGATTATGGTGAATCCAAATTATGGTCTTGGGTAGAAACATTAGAAGATTTGTACAGAAAGGGGTTTCTGGAGGATGCGGATGAAATGTATTTGCCCAGTGCTATGCAGGATGTAAGCGCATATATCAAAGCGGTGTTGTTGGAAACAGAAGAAGAGTTCAGGGCAAAATACGGGCAATATGAGATAATTATGATGAAATATGAGATTATAAAACCGTTGGTGGAGAAAGAAGCGGAGGATTTGGGAATAAAATTCAAATGATTATGAAGAATAGATTAATAGCAATGTTTATGTGCTGCTGGGCTGTTTTCTGTTCATGCAGCGACGATGATAAATTACCGGATGTCCGTCCGTCTGCCCAAGGCGAATTTACAGACGTGCGTGATGGCAACATTTACAAATGGATTCGAATCGGTGATTTGGAATGGATGACTTCCAATCTGAAGTATGGTGACCCGTATTATGAAAGGTTATTTGATGGAGCATTTGCTGGATATTATGGGCCTCAGTCAGTGACCTCGAAGAACGGGAATGACGATTTGGAAGCGGATTACAACAAACACGGGAATTTTTACACCTGGGAAGAGGCCAATACGCTTTGTCCGGACAGCTGGCGTTTGCCGACGGATGAGGATTGGAAAAATCTGGAAAGGGCATTGGGCATGTCACAGGCCGATGCAAATCAGAAAGGCTGGAGGGGCAACTACTTCCTTACTTTGCTTACTCAAGGCGAAGACGGTTTGGGATTCAACATGCAATTGTCCGGTGGAGCCTGGAAAGATGGTCGGGGTTTGTATTTGTTGCAGGTCGGAGAGTTCGGTTATTTCTGGACAGCTACGGAAAACACCGATAGCTCGTTGGATATTCAGACCGTCTGGTATCGTAAGATTTTCGGAAATAATGAAAGTATCTATCGGGGAACTCAGACTTTGGACATCCTGATGCGTGTGCGTTGTTGCCGCGATGCCGGGAAGTAATATCAATTTGAAAATGGTTTTATGAATAAAGTTTTCTTCTATGCCGCGGCGCTGCTCTTGTGCAGCGCCTGCGGTTCCCGTCATGACGGGTTTACAGTACAGGGAAATTTCCCCGGTTTGCAGGATGGCATGACCGTTGTCATCCGTAATGCGGAAAATGAAAAGTATGATACGATAGCTGCCGGAGTGGTGAAAAACGGCAGATTCGAATTGCAGGGGAAGGTACGGACACCGTTGTATTGCGAATTGCAAATCCATAATCAGGACATCGAATCCTTGCCGGAGAAAATAAAACTGGCCAACACCTACTTGTTTCTCGATAATTCCCGGTTGACGGTAAGAGCTGTCCATCTTGACAGCATGCAGTTTACCTCTGCATTTTTAGCGGAGACTTCCCAACTGAGGACACCGGTGGAAGGCGGTGCCCTGCAACGGGATTTTTATGAATATCGGACAGCCTCGTTGCCGGTGTGCTTGGAACTCCGTAAGGCTGACGATTCTTTGGCGATGATGAGTTTGCGGGAAAGTTACTATACACCGCAAGAGTACAATCGCCTGTTTGATAAATGGTATGCACAGAAACAGAGTGCGGAAGCAGCCATGGATGCCGCTAAAATGGAATTTGTCCGTCGGCATCCGGAATCGTTGTTGTCGCTTTACATTGCGGAAGGATTGCTGAAAACCACTTTTGTGCGGACTCCGGAAGAAGTGGAAGAATTGGTCGGTGTCATCGGGCAAATCAACGATACGGTACGTCGTCCCTACCTTTTGAAAGTAGCGGAGGTGGCACGTACGTTTTGCAAGGAAGCGGATTACAAGGATGTGGAACTGACTGAACCTGCGGGCGATACGGTGAAATTGTCGAAATACGTACAGCCCGGCCGTTATACGCTGGTCGATTTCTGGGCGTCGTGGTGCGGCCCCTGCCGTTGGGCGATTCCTAAGGTGGAACAGCTTTATAAACGTTATGGTCGGAACCGTCTGGCGGTAGTCAGCGTGTCGCTTGACCAGGAAAAGGCCGATTGGGAAAAGGCTGTGGAAAAAGAAAAAATGCCGTGGCCCCAATTGTGGGCGGGCAGCCGTGATCAGCTTATCGCTGTCAGCTATGCTTACCACATTTCCGGTATTCCCCGCTTGCTGCTTATCAGTCCCGACGGAAAAGTCGTATTCAGCGGGCATAGTGCCGATGCGTTGCGGATGGCCGTGGAAAAATTAATAGGCTTTTGATTTTAATTCTTGTGGAATGAAAAGAATATTGCTGTTATTCGTCGTTGGCCTGTTATTCCGAGGAATATCGGTGGCCCAGGAGGGTGTCGTTTTCCGGGATATTTCCTTAGAAGAAGCCTTGAAACAGGCGAAAACCGAAAACAAATGGGTCTTTATGGATTGTTACACGCCCTGGTGTGGTCCGTGTTATAAGATGATGAAAGAGGTATTCCCTAAAAAAGAGGCGGGGGACTATTTTAATCCCCGTTTCGTTTGCGTGAAATATGACATGACCAAAGATGAAAATATAGGACTTGCCAAACGGTTCAGGGTTGGCGCCTATCCGACGTTTATCCTTATCCGTCCCGATGGGACAGTCCTGCACAAACGGGCCGGAGGCGGTGATTTGGATTTTCTCATCCCTTGTGTGGAAGAGGGATTGAATGACCTCACCAATCTTTGGGGATTGGAACAGGAATATGCCCGGGGAGGCATGGGCAATGTCAGATTGATGGCTTATCAGGCGGCGCTGGCGGATGCTGTCGATAGCGATAAAGCTGCTGAAATTTACCGGGAATTGTGGGGACGCCTTTCGGACAAAGAGCGGGTGCAGAAAGAATTCTGGCGGTTGTACACGGATAATTATTGCACGTTCAACTCCCCGATGTGTGCGTTTATGCTTTCCCACCTTGATGAAATCCGTGCCAATACGGGACGGGAAGAGGTTGACCGCTTTTTGTCCGTGCGTTACGGTAAAATACTGGAAAAATGGATAAAAGGGCTTGAAATCCGTGACAGCATCTCTTTTGGGGATTTATGCGCCCAGGTAAAAGGTTTGCATTTGCCGCAATTGGATGAGATGCGGGTATTGGCCGGTTGGGTGGTGGAACAGGAGGTGCAGGCTTTGACCGACTGGATTGCCGGAAAAATGCCGGAGGTGAATTCACAGGCCGTTCGTTTTTATGCGGACGCTTTTCAAGGTATTTCCTGGGGACATGATTTTGAGGTTCCGGACAATTACGATGCATGCGGGAACCGCTTGGCGGGACTTACCGTGGATAAAATGGAGCGGCAAGGTACGAAACTCACTTCAAAGGATTTGGAGAATTACTTCGGGGCATTGAGTTGTTTCCGGCGGGAATTGCCCGTTGAATGGTGCCGTCGTCTTGTTGCGTTGGGTGACAAGATATTGCCGGTGTTGCCCGACGACGAACAATTGTCCGGTGTGAAGCGGACATTGGACGGGATACGGCGGGTTGTCGAACAAGAAAATAAATAATAGGCCATGAAACAAATCTACTTTTTATTATTGCTCGGTGCGGTTGCCTGTTCGCGGCAACCGGCCGACCACTTTGTCCTGCGCGGCATTGTGCCCGGTGCCATGGACAGCACCCAAGTCATGTTAAAGACATTGAATGGGCGGGGAATGCAGAAATTTACCGGTTATATTATCGATGAAAAATTCGAATTGCGCGGGAAATTGGATGTCCCTACCCATTGCCGGCTGAATCTGGACAATTATGACTATATCAAGAGTATCGGGGGAGATCCGGAATCCAGCCGTACCTGCAACATCGATTTGTTTGTGGAGAATGGTGAACTGACCTTTACCACTCCTCACTTCGACAGTCTGCCGCAGGCGTTCTGGCGTTATGACATCCGGAAAGAAAAGAATTACAGACTGGAAGGGTCGCCTGCCCAGGATGCCTATTACCGCTACCAGCAGCAGACCATCCCGTTGCGTTACGACTTATATGAACTCCGGGGAAAAGAGAATCTCACGTTGGATGAAAACCGGCAAATCAATGCAATGATGGAACAACTCCACGAAATCGGCAAGGCATTTATCCGGAACAATTCCAACCTGGCGGCAAATCTTTATGTGGCGGAGACTGTGAAGAAATCCCCTTTTACCTATAACCGGGCTTACCTCGACGAAATGGAGCAGCTGTTTGCCTCGTATCAGGACACCTGTGCCGGATTGAAGGATTTCCGCCAATACCTGCATGAAGCCGTCCGCTTTGTTCAAGGTGCTCCGTTGCAAGACGGCGAACTGACCGATATGAATGGAAAAAACGTGTCGCTCCTTGCCCAATTGAGCTCGGAAGGATATACGATTATCGATTTCTGGGCATCGTGGTGCGGTCCGTGCCGCGCCAGCTTTCCCCATCTGCGCGAGATGTACGAACGTTACGGGAAAGACGTGCGATTCGTGAGTATCTCCATCGACCAGAAAAAAGAGGACTGGCAGCGGGCTGTCGGGGAGGAAAAGCTGCCATGGACGCAATTGCTCAGTACGCCGGCGCTGAATAAAGCCCTCCCGCAATTGTACGACCTTCGGGGGGTGCCTACTTTCTTGCTTGTCAATCCGGAAGGAAAGATTGTCTTCTCCGGACACGGCAGCGGCGAATTGGAAATACAATTGGATGCGATACAATAATTCAATACTATAAAGATGATGAACTTACGGATATTTTTATTTCTGACCTGCGTTTTTCTCTTTTCGGGGAGTCATGCGCAGGACCTCTCGGCTCCGCTGCCTGCGGACCCGAACATGGTGGTGGGTAAGCTGCCCAACGGTATAACTTACTATCTTCGCCACAACGAAGAACCGAAGAACCGCGCCGATTTTTATATCATCCGCAATGCCGGCGCACTGCTCGAAAACGACGACCAGGACGGTCTGGCGCATTTTCTGGAACACATGTCCTTTAACGGCACCAAAAATTTTCCGGGCAAGGGAATCATTACCACGTTGGAAAAATACGGGGTTACTTTCGGGGGCAACATCAATGCCTACACCGCCCAGAACGAAACGGTGTATAACATCAGCGCCGTACCTGCCACGGACGTGAAGCTGCTGGACACCTGCCTGCTGATTCTGCACGACTGGTCGTACTACCTGACACTCGACGGCGACGAAATCGACGCCGAACGGGGCGTGATATCCGAAGAGTGGCGCACCCGTCGTACGCCGCAGTTCCGCCTGCTGGCACAGACGATGCCGGTGTTGTTCAAGGACTCGAAATATGCCGTGCGCGATGTCATCGGGAGCCTGGACGTGATCAAGAATTTCAAGCACCAGACCATCCGCGATTTTTATCACGAATGGTACCGCACGGACTTAGAGGCCATTGCCGTGGTGGGAGACTTCGACGTGGCCTGGATGGAACGCCGCATCAAGGAAATTTTCTCTTCCATCCCGGCTGTCAAGAACCCTAAACCGCGTCCTTTCTTCGAAATTCCGGAGCACGAGGAAATGTACTATTGCTTAGCCACTGACAAAGAGGTACAGCAGTCTTCCGTCAGCATCACCACCATCCTGCCGGGCGCGAAAGCGGAGGAGAAAAATACCCACCGGTATTTGAAAGATAACCTGCTGGTTTCTTTCTGTAACAGTATGATAGATGCCCGCATCGGCGAACTGATGCAGCAGGCGAACCCTCCTTTCCTTGGCGGTAACATCGGTTTCAGCGGCCTGGTGCGTGGTTATGATTCGTACGGGATTTCCGTGAGCGCCAAACCCAACGGTGAAGCGGAGGCGCTGGAAGCCATCCTGACGGAAAACGAACGGGTGCGGCGTTATGGTTTCACCTCCACCGAACTGGAACGGGTAAAAACCAATATGCTGGTAGGACTGGAAGCTTCCTACAAAGAGAAAGACCGCGTGCCCCATGAAAGTTTTATCCAAAGCATGCAGGCCCATTTTCTGGAACAGGAACCGATGGTGGACTTTGAATATTATTACCGTTATGTGACCCGCCTCATTCCGACCATTACGGTGGAGGAGGTAAACGCCAAATTTGCCGAAGGCAACACCGGACGCAACCGGACGATTGTCATCAACGGTCCGTCGGAAGGCGTTGCGCACCTGACGCGGGAGGAAGCGTTGGCCATTATGGATAAGGTTTCCAGGGCGGACATCGCCCCTTATCAGGACGAGGTGGCTGAAGGTTCCCTCATCAGCGAAGACCTGCCGGGTTCGGAGGTCGTAGCGGAAAAAGCGCTGCCTGACTTCGAAGCCGTGGAGTGGACGCTCGGCAATGGTGCGAAAGTGGTGTTCCGTAAAGCGGATTACGAAAAGGAAGACGTAGCGTTGTATGCCTACAGCAAGGGCGGAACCTCGCTTTACGATACGGAGCTGCTGCCTTCGGCTACCAATGTCTCCAATTTTGCTTCCGCTATGGGAGTCGGTGATTTCGATGCCATCGCTCTTGCGAAGCTCTTGACCGGTAAAATGGCCTCATGTGAAGTCGGTATCGGTAACTTAGCGGAAACTGTGAGCGGTTTTTCTTCTCCCGGAGATTTCGAAACCATGCTGCAACTGCTTTATCTGAGATTTGAAAAGCCCCGTTTCGACCGGGAGATGTTCGAGTCCATCCGAAACCGCAGCCGGGCTGCCCTCCATAATATGGGAAACAGCCCGCAGATGATTATGCAGGATTCGATGAGCCTTATCATGAGCAACTATCACCCGCGTACGTTGCTTTACAATGAAGCCTACATAGACCGTCTGGACTTTGTCCAGATGGAGCGGATCTACCGGGAACGTATCAAGGATGCCAGCGACTTTGTCTTCTTCATTGTCGGCAACATCAATGCCGAAACTGTGAAACCGTTGGTGGAAAAATACATCGGTTCGCTGAAATCGGACTATCGCAAAGAGACTTGGCGCGATCATGGCGTACGTTGTCCGAAAGGCAAAACGGTGAAGGTTATCGAACTGGATTTTGAAACGCCGAAAGCAACGGTTATCACGAGTTTCCTGACAGAGATGAAATACAGTGTCCGCAACAACCTCTGCAATGCTATCCTTAAAGGCATCCTGAATCTCCGTTACACAGAGAATATCCGGGAGAAAGAAGGCGGTACGTATGGGGTGAACATAGATGCCAGTTCCAGTCGGGAGCCCTACACCTGCTATACTATGGTGATGGCATTTGATTGCGACCCGGAGCGGGCCGACTACCTGAAGAGTCTGATTTATGCCGAGACGGAAAAGATAATGCAGGAAGCTTCGACAACCGAAGAATTTAATAAAGTGGTTGCTGCTATGCGCAAAGGCCGTGAGCAGTCGAAGCCGCACAACAGTTATTGGATGGATGCCCTCTATGATTATTATCTGACGGGTATCAATCCGGCCGACCCGAAGAACTTCGAGGAAATCCTCGACAAACTGACTCCGAAGGACATTCAAAAATTCGCCAAATCGCTGTTTAAAGGTGCAGACGTGGTGGATTTGACCTTCCGGCCGAAGAAGTAGCTTTGGTTTTATTATACCGGCAGCGGGAGGCCTGTGTTTGCAGGTCTCCCGTTTTTTATTGTTTCAGTGACGTACGAAACAAGACATCAGTTTAATGTATCTCAACTTAATGACCATTTATGACTCAAAATTTCTACCTTTACCAATAATGTTGTGAAAAACTTATAAACATGAATATTCTAAGCAACCTGAAATGTACATTGGCTGTCACGGCCGGATTATACTCATCTTTTGCATACACGCAAAAACATCCTCATATCATATTCCCAAATATAAATACGAAATGCCGCAGATGCTGAAAGATGCCGGTTATTATACTTTTGGAATCGGAAAAATGCATTGGCGTCCCCAACGGGCGAAACATGGCTTTGAAGGCACTTTGCTGGATGAGAGCGGACGCGTGGAGGACGAAAATTTTACCAGTGATTACCGCCAATGGTTTCAAACAAAAGCCCCCGGAAAGGATCCTGACGTCACCGGTATCGGATGGAACGACCGTGCGGCAAGTATTTATAAATTGCCCGAAAACCTTCATCCTACCTATTGGACAGGGGAAATGGCCTGTGAACTTATTAGCAACTACGATCCGGCTGGCAAGCCCTTGTTCTTGAAAGTTTCGTTCGCCCGTCCACATAGTCCGTATGATCCGCCACAAAAATATTTGGATATATATAAAGATGCCCAAATTCCAGATCCGGCTATCGGTGAATGGTGTGACAAATATGCTAAGAAACTGGATTCTGAAAAAGTGGCGAAAAATGCACCATACGGTAATTTTGGTAATGAATATGCACGTAACTCCAAACGACATTATTATGCCAACATCACTTTCATTGATGAACAGATAGGCAGAGTCATCCAGACACTGAAAAAAAAGGGCATGTATGATGACGCATTGATTGTTTTCGTTTCCGACCATGGTGATATGATGGGCGATCATTACCATTGGAGAAAAACCTATCCGTATGAAGGTTCCACTCATGTGCCGTATATCGTGAAATGGCCTGCCGCTGATCATATAGCACCGGGAAAAATAGATGCTCCTGTAGGATTGCGTGATATTCTTCCTACTTTCCTGGATGCGGCTGATGTGACCATCCCTGCTGATATGGACGGATGTTCTTTGTTACCACTGGCCAAAGGTACGGAAACGAACTGGCGCAAATATTTGGACCTGGAACATGCTACCTGTTATAGTGATGACAATTATTGGTGCGCATTGACCGATGGCAAAATAAAATACGTATGGCGTATCCACACCGGCGCTGAAGAGTTATTTGATTTAACCAAAGATCCCCAGGAATTGCATAATGCCGTCAATGATAAAAAATATAAAAAGCAATTGGAGGAAATGCGCAATGAAATGATTCGCCATTTAAGCGAACGCGGTGAAGACTTTGTAAAAGACGGGAAGTTAGTAGTGAGGGAGAAGACTATGTTGTATGGACCTAATTATCCGAGGAAATAACTACTAAATGATCCATAGTATTTCCTGGTCACACATAAAAAGCGGTTCACATAATACACACAACCACATATCCCGATACGATGCCCCAGAGCCTGTATTGGGTTGCTGCCGATTTGCAATCTATTGATAATAAATGTTTATAGATGATATAGTATATATTTTTCTAAAAAAATCTTCCCAAATATTTGTATATACCTATAAGTTGTTTACTTTTGCATCCGCTTTTGGATGTGTGTGGTTGCTTTCCTAATGGAATATAAAGCAGTCTCCTGGTGATGTTGGTGTGAGTGGCGGGTTTATCCATAGCATTTCGTTCTGTTCATATATTGTTGATGTGTGTTGGAAATACCTCAGGATAAGCTTTTAACGTTTTTGCATTGAAAGAAAGTTAGAAAAAAGTTCTGAAAAAATTTGGAGATAATATATATGAAGTATTATT